>OBJS01000030.1_pt1 | contig 97079 bp, 82 predicted proteins | sample 1519851 | NCBI WGS metagenome assembly OBJS01 (sample SAMN03019806, study PRJEB22545) | beach sand metagenome | biome: beach; feature: sea beach; material: beach sand | place: USA: Municipal Pensacola Beach, FL | collected 2010-10-20 | depth 25-47 cm m
GGCGGCGGCTACTGTTTTGGCTGGTTTCCCTTGCGGCTTGTGCGTCCTCGCCCGAGCCGGAACCGGAACCGGCCCCTGCGCCCGCTCCGGCCCCCGCGCCTGAGCCCGAGCCCATTCCGGAGCCCGTTCCCGAACCCGATCCGGTTCCGGAGTATACCGGTCCGGCCCCCGGCACGCTGGATGACTTCCGGGTCAATGTTGGCGAGCGCGTCTACTTCGATCTCGACCAGTCCCGTCTCGACGGCAGCGACCGCGATATCCTGATGCGTCAGGCGGCCTGGCTGCAGTCCTACCCGCAAGCCCGTATCCTGGTTGCCGGCAATTGCGACGAGCGCGGCACCCGCGAATACAACCTGGCCCTGGGCGAGCGTCGCGCGGCCGCTGTGAAAGACTTCCTGGTCAGCCAGGGCGTCGATCCGGCCCGCATCGACACCATCTCCTACGGCAAGGAACGCCCGCTCGACCCCGCGTCGAACGAGCAGGCCTGGGCGAAGAACCGTAACGGCTTCACCCAGATCACCTCGGGTGTGACGGGCTAGACCCGAACCGCAGATTTTTCTGCACAATGCGGCCGGGTTGCCATATTTTGGCCCCGGCCGCAGCTTTATCTGGGTATCATGGTCAAGCTTCGTTTTCTGCTCATCGCTGCCGGCCTGGGGGCCTCCCTCGGTGCACCGGCGCTCGCCCAGGCACCCATCCGCCAAGGTGTCACATCCCAGGATATCGCTGCGCAGAACCAGGCGCTGCAGACCCAGAATGCGGAGTTGCGCCTGCGCATCTCCGACCAGGAGCGCGAGATCGCCGAGCTGACCGGCAAGGTTGAAACCCTGGAATTCCTGCTTGGCCAGACCCGCGACGAGGTCAATCGCATGCAGGGCGACGATGCCCGCATCGGCCAGGTGCTGTCCGAATACGAACAGCGGATCACGCAGCTCACCCGCCGCCTCGACAGCATGTCCGAGCGCGTTGCCAATATCGGCACCCAGTCCGAGGGTATGACCCTGAGCAATGACAGTTCCGGTGCGGCAGGTCCTGAGCGCAATGTGCCGGCTGATGACACCGCCACCAACTCCCCGCCGCGCCCGGAAAACTTCACCGAATCGAGCGCGCCCCAGCCGCCGCAGACCGGCTCGCTCGGCACGATTTCGGCGACCGACCTGCCCGGTGAGGCCGGCCCGCTCTTCGCCGAGGCGAAATCCCGCCTCCTGCAATTCGACTATGCCGGCGCCGAGGCCGCCTTCACCGAATTCCTCCAGCGCTTCGGCGACGATGCCCAGGCCGGCGAGGCGCAGTACTGGCTGGCCGAGGTGCTTTACCAGCAGGATGAGTATGAGGCCTCCGGCGCGGCCTATACCCAGATGATCCGCGAATATCCCGACGATCCGCGTGCGCCCGATGCACTGGTCAAGCTTGCCCGCGCCATGCGCCTGCTGGGTGAGACCGAACGGGCCTGCACGGCCCTGAACGCCCTGCCGCAGCGCTATCCCAATGCGTCCGGCGTGACGGTGAACCTTGCTGCTGTGGAGCGTACCCGCGCCGGCTGTGACGCCTGAGGCGGTCCACGCGGCGGCCTGGCCGCATCTTGAGGCATGGTGTGGCCCTGTGTCGGGACCGGTGGCGGTCGCTGTGTCTGGCGGCGGCGATTCCATTGCCCTCCTGAAAACCGCAAGCGCTTGGGCGAAAGCTCGTGAGCGCGAGCTTCATGTCCTGACAGTCGATCATGGCCTGCGCGCCGCCGCGCATGAGGAGGCTGAATTTGTTGCGCGCCTTGCCGCTGACCTCGGCCATGACTGTACAAGGTTCACCCTGTCCGATCTGCGCCCGGTTCAGGCCGAAACGCGGCTGGCCCGCCAGCGCGTGCTGGCACGGGCCTGCCGGGAGGCGGGCGCCAGGATCCTGCTGACCGGGCACACGCTGGACGATCAGCTGGAAACCTTCCTCATGCGCCTGCGCCAGGGCTCGGGCGTGTTTGGCCTTGGGGGTATCGACCGGGCCGCCCCGTCTCCGGTCTGGCCGGAAGGGCGGGGGCTGACGCTTGTCCGCCCGCTCCTGTCGCTCGCCCGGCAGGATTTGCGCGCGGCGCTACAGGCCGAAGGGCAGGGCTGGCGGGACGATCCCAGCAACGAAGACCATGCCTATGAGCGCGTACGCATGCGCCAACTGCTCGCTGCCGATGAATCATTGCGAGACCGCACGCGCCGCCTGCAGGCCGCCTTCGCTGTGCTGCGCCGCGCCGAACAGGCCGCCATGGCGGGTGAAGCTGGCGCCCGCCTCGCGGTGCACGGCGATGGCAGTGTGCTGGCCGGTCTTGGCGGCCTGCGTCCGGCCCGGGCGGAACGCCTGCTCGCCCTGGGCGTTCAGCTCGCGGCCGGCGCCGCGCGCATGCCGCGCCGCAGCCAGATCCTGCCTGTGCTGGAGGCCCTGGACGCACCGGGCCGCCGGTTTACCTGTTCAGGCGCATGGCTGGAGATCGAAGCACCCGGTCGTGTGCGCCTCGCGCGCGATCCGGGCCTGGCGGAGAGGGAGTGGCAGGATGGCGTCTGGGATGGCCGGTTCGAACACGCGGATAGCCCGGCCTGCGACACACCGCATCCCATGGCGGCACGAAGCTTGCCGGAAGAAGGGGAGGGTTGGCGCGCTCTGGGGCAGGGCAGGCTGGCCCGGATCTGCGACATCTGGCGTCGTCTGTCGCTTTTGTCACAGTGAGATGCGGTATGAAGAGTCGTTTTCGGGAAATCCTCACCCTATGTTACAATCCAAGCTGCCACACGAATTGAAAGACAGTCCATGAATATGCGCAATCTGGCCATTTGGGGTCTCATCGCGGCACTGATCGTCGGCATGGTGGTCGTCATGCAGGGCAACAGCGCTGCCCAGGACGGCAACAAGATCTCCTATTCGGAGTTTCTTGAGCTATCAGAAACCGGCGCAATCAGCTCGGTCACGGTGAAAGACAACAGCGCCACGGGCGAAACCACGGATGGCCGCAAGTTCAAGACCGAATGGGATGGTCTTGAGATGAATGTCGGCAAGGAACTGGCCGCCAATGGCGCCGATGTGACCTATGATGTGTCCTCCGGCAACACGCTGGGCGCGATCTTCATCAACCTCATCCCGGTTCTGCTGATCCTCGGCCTCTTCCTCTTCATGATGCGCCAGATGCAGGGCGGTGGCCGTGGCGGGGCGATGAGCTTCGGCAAGTCCCGTGCCCGCCTGCTGACCGAAAAGCATGGCCGTGTCACCTTCGACGATGTCGCCGGCGTGGACGAGGCCAAGGAAGAGCTGCAGGAGATTGTCGAGTTCCTGAAGGACCCGTCGAAATTCCAGCGCCTGGGCGGCAAGATCCCGAAAGGTGCCCTGCTGGTCGGCCCGCCCGGAACGGGCAAGACGCTGATCGCGCGCGCCGTGGCCGGCGAGGCCAATGTGCCCTTCTTCACGATTTCCGGTTCGGACTTTGTCGAAATGTTCGTCGGCGTCGGCGCGAGCCGGGTGCGCGACATGTTCGAGCAGGCCAAGCGGTCCGCACCGTGCATCATCTTCATCGACGAGATCGATGCTGTGGGCCGCTCGCGCGGGGCCGGCCTCGGCGGCGGCAATGACGAACGCGAGCAGACGCTGAACCAGCTTCTGGTCGAAATGGATGGCTTTGAGACCAATGAGGGCATTATCCTCATCGCGGCGACCAACCGCCCGGATGTGCTCGACCCGGCGCTTCTGCGTCCCGGCCGTTTCGACCGTCAGGTGACTGTCGGCAACCCCGATATCATCGGCCGCGAGAAGATCCTGAAGGTCCATATGCGCAATGTGCCGATCGCCAAGGATGTGAACGCCAAGACGATCGCGCGCGGCACGCCCGGCTTCTCCGGTGCCGACCTTGCCAATCTCGTCAACGAGGCGGCGCTGCTGGCCGCCCGGCGCGGCAAGCGCGTTGTTGGCATGAGCGAGTTCGAGGATGCAAAGGACAAGGTCATGATGGGCCCGGAGCGGCGCTCCATGGTCATGTCCGAGGACGAGAAACAGCTCACCGCCTGGCACGAGGCCGGTCACGCCATCGTGGCGCTGAAAGTGCCCAAGGCCGACCCGGTCCACAAGGCGACGATCATTCCGCGCGGCCGTGCCCTCGGCATGGTCATGCAGCTGCCGGAAGACGACAAGCTCTCCATGTCGCGCCTGGAGATGACCTCGCGTCTGGCCATCATGATGGGCGGCCGCGTGGCAGAAGAGCTGCGCTTTGGTGATGATAATGTCACCGCGGGTGCCGGCTCGGACATCCAGCAGGCCACGCGCCTGGCGCGCGCCATGGTCACCCGCTGGGGCCTGTCTGAGATGATCGGCCCGGTCGATTATGGCGAGGATCAGGGCGAGGTCTTCCTCGGCCAGCAACTGGTGCAAAGCTCGCACGTCTCGGAAGAGACCTCGAAAAAGATCGAGGACGAGGTGCGCAAGCTGATCCAGACCGGTATGGACGATGCCCGCCGTATCATGACCGACTACAAGGATGAGTGGTCTGCCATTGCCGAGGGCCTTCTCGAATACGAGACCCTGACCGGCGAGGAGATCATTGGACTTCTGGAAGGCAAGAAGCCCGAACGCCCCGATCCCAGCGAGGATGATGACGGTCCGGCTTCGGCTGTGCCCGTGATCGGCAAGCGCCGTCCGAAAGCCAGCGAAGGCGGCCCGGAAGGCCTCGGCGACCCCAAGCCGGCCTGATCCGGCACATACAAGATCAATCCGGAAAGGGCGCAGCGCTGGCTGCGCCTTTTTCATTGTTACACACGCCATCAGCCTCATGGTGAGCGGAGACGAACCATGGGGCGGGCTTCCTTGTTTGATCCCGTATCGGCGCTTACGCGCCTCACATGGATCGCGCTCAGGGCTGTGTGCCGCGCTCTGCTTCCCGCCCTCGTCCTTCGTCTCCGCTCAGGATGAGGGCTCTCGGACGATTAGTTCACTTTTGCTCCCACATGCTCCGGATTGTCGGCATCCCATTGTTTCAGCCAGCGCTTGGGCGCCTGTTTCCGCCAGATCTCGATCAGCTTGGCGCGTGCCCAGTCGGCATCGAAATGCTCCGGGCGCATGAGAATGATATTGTGGGGGCGGTGATGGGCGGTGGTGAAGAACTCATCCCCGCGCACTTCCAGCAGGAATTCCATTTCCGCCGCATCCACCTTGAAGGCCGGTGCATTGGCATAGTCCTGCGGTGCCCACCAGCACCACATCTTGCCGTGCGCCTTCAGGTTCGGATTGCCCCAGGAGACCGCCTCTTCCACCTTCGGCAGGCCCAGCGCGAGCGCAAAGGCCTTCAGCTCTTCCCAGTCCTTCATACCCGGTCTCCATTCCTCGCCGGGACTGTACGCCCGAGTGCGCGCGGGAACAAACGATCAAGCGCCCCGGTTCAGCTTCTATGGCTTTCTCGCACGCCTCCGCTCCGCTCGTCGAACGTGCCCCCTATGAGGGCGGCTATGGCCGGCGGCGCTGCGGGCGGGGCTTTGCCTATTTCGACCGCAGGACCGGCAACGTCCTCGCGCGTGGGCCGGAGCGCGCCCGGCTGGAAGCCCTCGCCGCGCCGCCGGCCTGGCGCGAGGTCTGGTATGCCGACACGCCGGACGCGCAGATCCTGTGCTGCGGCGAGGACGAGGCCGGCCGGCGCCAGTATATCTATCACCCCGTCGCGCGGCTGCTGGCCGATGTGGCGAAGTATGAGCGCCTGCCGGACTTTGCCCGCGCCCTGCCGCGGCTGCGCGAATGGACTAGCCGCTGGCTGGGGCGCAAGGATGATCCGGCCCGGCAGGCGCTGGCCGCCATGCTCCGGCTGATCGACTGCGCCGCCATGCGTGTCGGCGCGGCGCACAATGACGGCTATGGCGCGACCACGCTGGAAGGCCGGCATGTCCGTGTGCACGGCGAGACCGTTGCTTTAACCTGGACGGCCAAGGCCGGACGCCTGCGCGAGGTGGAGCTGCGCGATGGCCGGCTTGCGGGCCTGTTTGCCGATCTGGACATGGCAGAGGATGCCCCGCTCTTTCGCGACTATTGCGGCGATCACGGGGCGACGCCGGAGGAGGTCAACCATCTGATCGGCGAGATTGCCGGGGAAGGCCACACGGCCAAGAGCTTCCGCACCTGGGCAGCAAATGTCGCCGTGGCCGGCTATCTCAGCCGTGCCGGGACACCGAGCATTCACGGCGCCTGCGAGGCGGCTGCCGAACGGCTCGGCAACACGCCGGCCATCTGCCGGTCGAGCTATATCCATCCCGCCCTGATCGAGTCCGCGCGCGACGGGACAGGCCCGCCGAAGTCTCCCGCTCGCCTGCGCCGCCTGCGCCGGGACGAGTGCCTTGCGCTCGCCTGGCTGGAACGCGACGGGAAGGCCTCGCTGAAACGCGCCCTCGCCGAGGCCGGACTCTGAAGGCGGTGGAGAGGGGGCTGTGCCGAGCGTCAAAACTGGTTAAAACACCGGTTCGGAGGGACGCGCATGGCCGACATTTTTATCTCCTACAAGAAAGAGGATGCGGGCCGTGTTGTCCGCATTGTCGAGGGGCTGCGCCAGGAAGGCTTTTCGGTCTGGTGGGACCATGGCATCGCGCCGGGCTCGTCCTGGGACCAGGCGATCCAGCGCGAGCTCGATGCGTCCAAGGTGGTTGTCGCCGTCTGGTCGGAGCAGTCGGTCTCTGCGCCCTGGGTGAAGGAGGAGGCCGGCGTCGGCAAGACGCGCGGGGCGCTGGTGCCGGTGCGTATCGACGATGTCGAGCCGCCGCTCGGCTTTGGCCTCATCCAGTTTGCCGACCTGATGGACTGGGACGGCGATATCGAGGACCCGCACTGGGACTTCTTCATCGAGAGCGTGCGCGCGGTGATGGACGGCAAGCCCATGGCCGGGCTGGAAAAGCCGGCGCGCAAACGCAAGATGAGCTTCCTGCCCATCGCCGCCGTGCTGGGCCTGGCCGTGATCGGCGTCGGCGGTATCATCGGATGGAATGCGCTGAATTCCGTGGATTCGGTCAGTTATGACCGCGCAAATTCCGACGGCACGGTCACGACCAGTACGATCAGTCGGTCCACCGCCCCGTCCCAACCGAGCGAGGCCGAGGAGGCCATGTTCCGGAAGGCGCAGGAATCGACACTGAAGACCGATTATCAGGATATCATACGAAGCTTCCCGCAGGGGTTTTATGCCCGACGGGTCCGCGAGGAAATCCTGCCGACCTGTACCGGTGACATGCGCGATGTCTGGCGCGAGCCCCAACTCCCGCCCGGCCAGATGTTTCGTGCCATCTCTCCGACCGAGGATCTTGCCGGCAACACGCTGACCTATGACACCGAAGAGGCGGCCTGCACCGCAGCCCAGGAGGCGTGGTCACGCGATGCCGACAGATATTGCCGCGCCTTCACCGGCAGTATGGAAACGCGCAATACCCGGCTTGGCACAACGCTCGCTGATTGCGAGTGCCAGGACGTCCAGGGCAATTGGTGGTGTCTCACCGACAGCACCTATACCTGCCGCTACGAAATGAAGACGCAGGAATATGTCGAGGTCTGCGGATGAGCGAGCCGGCTGGCGCGCAAAAGGGCCGTGTCCTCGTCATTGCCGGGTCTGACAATTCCGGCGGGGCGGGCATCCAGGCCGACATCAAGGCGATCACGGCGTCCGGCGGCTATGCCATGACGGCGATCACCGCCATCACCGTTCAGGACACGCGCGGCCTGCACGGTGTCTGGCCAGTGCCACTGGAGGCCGTGCTCGGCCAGATCACCACGGTGCTCGCCGATATCGGTGCCGACACGATCAAGACCGGCATGCTCGCCTCGGCCCTGCTGATCGAACAGGTCGCCGAGACCCTGGCCGAACGCGCGCCAAAGGCCGGGCGGGTGGTCGACCCGGTCATGGTGGCGACAAGCGGCGACAGGCTGGTTGAGCGCGAGGCCGTGGAGGCGCTGGCCTCAGAACTCATCCCCCGCGCTGCACTCGTCACGCCGAATGCGCCGGAAGCGGAGATCCTCACCGGCAAGGCGGTGGAAACCGTGGACGGCCAGCGCCGGGCAGCCGAGGCCCTGCTGGAGCGCGGCGCCCTCGGTGCGCTGGTGAAGGGCGGGCATATCGGCGGCCCGGTGATCGTGGACGTGCTGCAGACCCATCATGGCGAATGGTTGTTTGAAAGCCCCCGCATCGAAACCTGCCATACACATGGCACAGGCTGCACGCTCGCCAGCGCCATTGCCGCCCATCTCGCCCTTGGCAAGCCGGTGCCCGATGCGGTGGATGCCGCGCGCGACTATCTCTGGAAGGCCATCGAGACTGCGCCCGGCTTCGGGGCGGGCCATGGCCCGGTCAATCATGGTTGGCCACTCACCTCGGCTTCGGAGCGGGAATAGGGGCAGGGGCCGACAAGGGCTTCCAGGTCTGCGCGTGTCTTCGCGCACTCCTCCATCATCCAGTCGCAGAACCGGCGCAGATGGGCGCGCGGGGCCTGTTTCTGGCGCAGGCGCACCTGGAAGGCATGCCGGGTCCATCCGCCATGATCGATGGGGAAGACCAGTCGCAGTTCGCCGCTGCGGATCCGGTCCACTAGCATGGCAAGGCCGCAGATCATGAACCCGGCATTGGAATTTACCGCATCTAGGCCGACGGAGATCTGCCGGTATCGGAGGCCGCGATTTTGCGCTGTCTGCCGGTGACCATGGACCGATGCCCAGCGCGGCCAGTCCAGCGCGCCGGGGTCTTCCTTGTAGAAATCCAGATGCAGCAGCGGAAACCCGTCCAGGCTGGCGGCAGTGTTTGACTGATCGATCCGCGAGACCGTCGCCTCGGTCCCGACGGGCGTGAGATAATCGTGGAACAGGAGCTTGCGCGGCTCATCGCCCTCGAGTGGCGCAAAGGTGATCTCCAGGTCGGCTGCGCCCAGCCTCATGGGCACGTCGCCCTCGCCGTTCAGGCAGAACAGGGTGTTGGGATGGGCCGCGCGGAAGGCCGGCAGGCGCGGCTTCAGCCAGAGATCGACCCAGTCGGAATTGGCCGCGATATGGATCTCGTTGACGCGCTGTAGGTCCAGCGTGTCGGACGCGGTCTCAAGTTCCCTGAACGCCTTTTCCAGATGAGGCAGGGCCTGGGCAAGTTCCGGTGTGGGCTTGAGCCCCGAACGCCCGCGCACAAGCAGGTCGACGCCGAGATAGGCCTCCAGCGCCTTGATCCGCTGGCCTACGGCGGCCGGTGTGATTGCGAGATGATCGGCGGCATCCTTCAGCGATCCCAGCCGGGCGGCAAGCTCCAGGGCCTGCAGGGATTTCAGATGCGACAGTCCCGCCATGCCTATTGATAAAGTTTTTCTTTAGTCTCGCAAAGAAGGTTTGGTTTGGGATTTTCGTACGCCTGACCGATCATGTCTCTACCGCAAGTCGAAGGAGGCAGCCATGGCAACACTGAAACGGTATCTTGTAGAGCGCGATATCCCCGGCATCGGCGGCATGTCGATTGTGGAGCTTTGCGGGGCGGCCCGTGCCTCCAATCAGGCGATCGAGCAGTTCGGTGGCACCCTGCAATGGGTCCAGTCCTATGTCGCCGGGGACAAGACCTTCTGCGTCTATTTCGCGGAGTCCGAAGACCAGATCCGCCAGCATGGCGATCTCAGCGGCATCCCGGTGGGCACGATCACCGAGATCCCGCAGGTCATCGACCCTTTAACAGCAAACAATTGAGCCAGACGGATTTGAGACAATGACTGAGCTTAACGAGGAAAAACTGCACGCATTTGTCGGCAAGATGCTGGGAGATCTGGGCGGGGCCTTCGCAGTGCCGACGGCGCGGCTCGGGTTCAAGCTCGGGCTGTTCAAGGCCATGGCGGCGGGCGGACCGGCCACATCGCATGACCTGGCCGAGCGCACCGGGCTGGCAGAGCGCTATGTGCGCGAATGGGCGCTTGCCCAGGCCGCCAACGGATTTGTCGATTTCGACGCCGATACGGGCCGGTTTGCCCTGTCGCCGGAGCAGGCCATGGTCTTCGCGGTAGAGGAGAGCCCGGTCTATCTCGAAGGCGCCTTCGATCTCGCCGCGTCCATGGTGGACAATCATGACAAGGTCGGCGCGGCTTTCCGGACAGGCGACGGCGTGGCCTGGGGCGACCAGGGCGGGTGCATGTTCTGCTCTGTGGGGGCGTTTTTCCGCCCCACCTATCTCAATGCGCTCATCCAGCAGTGGATCCCGTCACTGGACGGCATGGAAGAGCGGCTGAAGGCCGGAGCCAAGGTGGCCGATATCGGCTGCGGAGTCGGTTTCTCGACCCTGCTCATGGCCGAGGCGTATCCCAACAGCGAGTTCATCGGCTACGATTTCCACGATGCGTCCATCCAGAAAGCGCGCGAGCATGCCGCCGAGCATGGCATGGCAGGCCGGGTCAGCTTCGAGACCGCGCCGGCCAAGGAGATCGCCGAGGACGGATTTGACCTGATCACCGTGTTCGACTGCCTGCACGATATGGGCGACCCGCGCGGCTGCGCGAAGCATCTGCACAGCCGGCTGAAGCCCGATGGCGCCTGGATGATCGTCGAGCCGATGGCAGGCGACAGCGCCGAAGCGAACATGAACCCGGTCGGCCGGCTCTACTACAATGCCTCGACCATGATCTGCGTGCCGACCTCGCTGGCCCAGGAAGTGGGCGAGGGGCTGGGTGCACAGGCCGGGGAGGCGGCGATCCGCGATGTGCTCGCCGATGGCGGGTTCAGCCGGGTGCGCCGGGCCAGCGAAGGCCCGTTCAACATGGTGCTGGAAGCCCGGCCTTAGGACCTAGTTCCCCGCCAGGCGGGCGGCTTCACGGATCTCCCCGCGCAGGACGAGCAGGTCGATATTGTCCGGCGCGCCGGAGCGGGCGGCGTTCACGTCCGCCAGGGCTGCATCATAGCGCCCGAGTTCCTTCAGGGCCCGGGCGCGCAGCTCCAGCGCCTCTGTATTGGCCGGCAGGTCAACAAGGACGAGGTCGAGGTCGGTTACGGCCGTCTGCCACTGCTCCATCGCCAGATTGGCCGAGGCGCGGTCAATCAGCAGGTCCGGATCGCCCGGTGCGAGTTTCAGCGCATTCTCGATGGCGACAATCGCGGCGTCCGGCGCGCCGGCCAGCAGCCAGGCGCTTCCGGCCTTGGTGAGATAGGTGCGCCGCTCCTCGATCCCGCCGGCGTCGGGGGCATTGGCCAGCTCTTCCAGCCGCGCCGCGCCTTCATCGGCATGGCCGAGGGCGATCAGGGCGACCGCCGTGCAGTGGCGCGCGCCGGGCCGGGCGCCGGCCGACAGCCAGGCCAGGCCATCCTCATAGGCGGTTTCAGGATCGGTCTCGACCAGTTCCAGGCAATTGGCGAGGCGTGTTGCCTCTTCTGCTTGCACCGCCTTGCCGGCTTCGGTCATCGGGGCGCTTTGCATCAGTGCAAGTGCAGAGAGCAGGGCAGGCAGACTGGACATGGGGCAGGTCGCTCTATTCTTTGGGTTTCGTTAGAGCCCTATGGGCGCCGCAGTGCGAGCGCAAATGACAGTTCCGCAACGCACCCTGTTCTGCTTCGGGCTGGGCGACAGTGCCCAGCATCTGGCCGGTCTGTGCCAGGCAGAGGGCTGGAAAATAGGCGGCATGGTGCGCACGCCGGCCAAGGCCGAGGCGCTGTCGGCGCGCGGCTGGGCGGTGGAAGTGCTCGACGGTACAGGGGCCGTCGCGCCGCCCGAAGGCAGCGACTGGCTGATTTCCATCCCGCCCGGAGATGCCGGATGCCCGGCATTCGCCGCGGCAGGCACCTTGGCCGACACGGCACGCAGCATCACCTATCTCTCCACCACCGGCGTTTATGGCGATCTCGGTGGGAGCTGGGCGTTTGAATGGAGCCCGGTGCGTCCGCAATCGGAACGCGGCGCGCGGCGCGTGAAGGCCGAGACGCAATGGCTTTCCACCGTGGCGCGGGTCTCGCTGGTGCGCCTGCCGGGGATTTACGGCCCAGGCCGTTCGGCGCTGGACCGGATGCGCGAGGGCACGGCGCGCCGGATCGTCAAACCCGGCCATGTCTTCTCGCGCATTCATGTCGGCGACATTGCCCGCGGCCTGTTCCTGCTGGTGAGTGATGAGCGCGCGGACGGCGTCTTTCACTTTACCGATGATGAGCCCGGCCCGCCCCAGGATGTCATCGCCGAGGCCGCCCGACTGCTCGGCCTGCCTGCTCCGCCGGAAGTGCCTTTCAACCTTGCAGGACTTTCACCCATGGCGCAGAGCTTCTACGTCGAATGCAAACGGGTTTCGAACGCGAGGGCGAAAGCCGCGTTGGGCTGGCATCCGGTCTATCCCAGCTATCGCGAAGGGCTGGCAGCCATTCTCGCCTCGGAGAGCCTTGTATGAATGTGATGCGCGTGGCGCTCTCTGTCTCGTTGGCCTGGGCCGGTATTGCCGTGCTGGCCGGACTGATCCTGCAGGTCGAGCTGTTCATGCCCGGCGTGCGGGTCTTCCTGATGGACGGCGCGCCGGCACCATACCTGTTCGCCGGCCTGTCGCAGATCCATGCCAATGCCGTGAAGTTCGCCCTGCCGGCGACGCTGATCGGGGCGGTCGGATGCGCACAGCTCGCGCGTTCTCATCCCGACGGCTCCACTTTGAAGGGCGGGCTCAGTTTCTCCGCCCTGGCGCTGATCCTGCTCGGCACGGCTGTGGCGGCCAATAATGTGCTCCAGCCGATGCGCCCCTTCGGGCCGTGGGCGAGCCTGAACTGGGTCGGAGCGTCGCTGGCGGGGGTGTCGATATTCGCCGGCCTCATCGCCTGCATTCGCACCGCGCAGGCCCGGCGCACGAGCCTGCCCTGGCTGGTCTTTGCCATCGCGCCGCTCTGCCTGCTGGCCGTCGGCGTCCAGATTTTCCGCCAGGACGAGACCCGCTACATGCTCCATGACAGCTATCTGCACATTGCTCTGTGGCATGCCGGGGGCGGCGCTGCCTGCCTGCTCACGCTCGGCCTGCTCAGTGTGGTGGCACGCGCGGAAGGCAAGCGCGTGGATGCGCGCGTCAGCATCATCCTGGCGGGTCTGATCGCCCTGGTCTGGGCCGTCATGGTGCTGCAGCAGGCGCGGGCCGGGCTGGAGGGCCTGCCGCGCGGTTATGTCGATTATCCCGAAAGCTTCAGCGCCCTGCAGGCCCGCGCGAGCCTGGCCGCTTTCCTGGCCTGCGGGCTTTTCCTGCTGGCCGTTTTGCGTCTTGCCGTGGCACCGCGCCGGCCTGAGCTGGACCCTGACGCGTCGGTCTTCTAGGCGCACCAGCGGCGATCAGGGCAGCGCGTTCCTCCTCGGTCAGCAGGCGCCACTGGCCTTCGGGCAGATTGCCAAGCTCGACCGGGCCGATGCGGACGCGTTGCAGGTCGACGACACGCAGCTCAACCAGGTCGCACATGCGCCGGATCTGGCGGTTGCGCCCTTCCTTCAGCACGAAGCGCAGCCTCTGGGGGCCGATCTCGGTCACCTCGGCCTTTTTCAGGCGCCGGCCATCCAGGTTCAGGCCATGGCGCAGTTTCGCAAGCCGGTCGGCCGTGACCTCGCCGCGCACGCGGACAAGGTATTCCTTCGTCATTTCCGAGTCCGGACCGATCACGGCTTTCGCCACCACGCCATCCTCTGAGAGGATGAGCAGGCCATGGCTGTCCTGGTCCAGCCGGCCGACCGGGGCGAGCTTGTGGCGCCGGCCCGGGATCGTCTCGCTTTCGCCGAACAGGGCCTTGCGCGTGAGCAGGCGGACCGCGGGCACCTGCTCGCCCTCCGGCGTGCCGGAGACGTAACCGACCGGCTTGTTCAACAGCACCGTAAGCTTGTTCTCAAGCGCGGTATTGGCCCGCTCGGCCAGGCTCAGCGACTGGCCGGGCAGGATCTTGTGGCCGGGCGAGGAGATTTTCTCGCCCTCGACGGACACCAGCCCATCGGTAATCAGCCCTTCGGCCTCGCGCCGCGAGCACACGCCAGACTGGGCGAGCCATTTGTTGATGCGGACGGGCTCGTCGCCGGAATAGGTGAAAGTGCGGGCCATCTGGCGTCCTCTATCAGACTTTTCCGCGCCTGCCTCCCCGGCGTTTCAGCCGTGCAAAACCCACCTCCCCCGCCAAGTGTTTGTACAGTCAGCGATTCCCCTGAGAGGCGAGAATGGGTTGGGGGTTGTGAAACTGTGTGATTATGTGCGCGCCGAAGGTGAGGTGATCTCTATAAGTTGCAGAGGAGTGACGCAGAATGATCAGGACCTGCATGAAAGGACTGGCTGGCCTTGGGGCCCTGCTGCTTGTGTCCGCATGTGCCACCACAATCGAGCCCGATGGCCGTCTGGACAGCGCCCGCGCGCTGGTGTCTGAGGCCTCGGCCTATGGCACGAGCAGCGATGCCTACACGTCGGCGAGCAGTTATCTCGACCAGGCCGCTGCGGCCTATGAGGATGGCGATGCGAATGACTATTACAACAGCATCGAGCTGACCGAAGCCTATGCGCATCTCGCCATTGCCGAGGGCGAGTTTGCCGAGGCCGACAGTGCGCTGAGCTCGCTGCGCTCGGAGTTCGACACGATCAGCGCCGATGCTGCTTCGTGCACAGAGGAGCTGAGCGCCTGCCAGGCCGATTTCTCCGATTTTACCTCGGCGCGCCTGGCTTCCGATCTCGCCATCATCTCCGGCGCCATGAAATGCGAGCGCACCGGCGGCGAAGACGGCAGTGTGAAACTCGCCTGCCAGGGCCTGAATTTCGGATTCGAGTCCGCCAGCCTTGGGGTGGCGACCGATGCGCGCCTTTCGGCCATGGCCGCTTTCATGGAACAATATCCTGACGCGGCCGTTAAGGTCGTCGGTCATACCGACACCAGCGGACCGGAATCGGTGAACATGGAACTTTCCGAAGCGCGCGCCCAGACCGTGGTCGACTTCCTGACGGAAGCTGGTGTGGATGCTTCGCGCCTGAGCATGGAAGGCAAGGGCGAGGCCGAACCCATCGCCGACAACAATACCCGCGCCGGGCGGATGAAAAACCGCCGCGTGGACTTCGTCATCAGCAGCCTGGAATAGCCCAGGCCGCTGAACCGGTTGCCGGGGGGAACGGGATGGTTTGCTCGCAAGGCGGCCATCCCGTTTTCTGTTTCAGGAACGGGAAAAGGGGCGCACGCACGGCGCCCCTTTTGATTTGTTTGGCAAGTTGGGAAATGGCTCTCAGGTGAACTGGGGCGCGATCTTCAGGTTCTTCACCCAGCCGATCTTCTCCATGATCAACAGCGCGGTGCCGTTATAGTCGACAATCCGGTTCCACAGGCCCCGGCGCGGGCGGTGCAGCGCGCTGACGGGCTCGTCATGGTGATGGTCGTGGAAGGCCTCGCCGCCGGTCAGGAGGCCGATGAGATGGTCGGCCCATTTCGGCGTCTTCAGGTGGCCGAGCACATTGATGCCGTACGTGGTGGCGTGAAACTGCATTGCGCGCCCGATCACGAAGCAGGCATGCAGGATCGCGGTCAGCACCAGTGAGCCGCCAGCCAGCCAGACAATGCCATAGATCACGGCCGGCACGATGAGATGGATCACCAGCGAGAGCGGGTTGTAGAGCTTGTCCATCCACACGATGATCGGCTGGTTCTTCAGCCAGATCGGCATCGGGCGGGACATGTCGCCCTTGTCGCGGAACAGGATCCAGCCAACCCAGGCCCAGCGCTTGGATTCAAACGGATTGTGCGGGTCGCCCGGCTTGTCGGAAAAGCGGTGATGCTGGGAATGATAATTCACCCAGTCCTTTACCTCGCCCTGCATGGCAATGATCAGGTTGAGCATGGTGACCACCTGGCCCGGCGCGCGCAGCTCGCCGGCGCGGTGCTGGATGATCCGGTGCAGCGGGCCGATGCCCATATTGCAGATCACCACGCTGGCACCGACGACAGCCAGGCCGATCGGAAGATACCACCAGTGCAGCGACAGGCTCTCAAGCACCAGGCCGAGAATGACCATCGTCACCAGCATGGCCAGGCCAAGCACGGGGTACACAATGGCGGAAAACAGGCTCGGGATATTGAACGTGTCCCAATTCTTCGGGATCGCGATGGAACGAGGTATCATGGTGTCTCTACAGTCTCCCCTGGGCCTGGCGTCCTGCCCGGCCGATTGTCCGTCCCCGCAGTATGTCCTGCCAGGATTTCCGAAGCATTACCCCGGCGCATTTCGCGCGCAAGCAAGACATTCGGATGAACTGCAAATAGGATGCATTTCGCCAGATAAGAGGGAGGAATAACATGTCAGAGCCATCCGATCCGGCAGTGGGCCTGCGGCGAATCGTGACCACGACGAATGCTGCCGGGCGCTCGGAAATTCTCATCGACGGCCCACCGGCTGAGGACCACGGCGTTGCCAGCCTGCACGAAATCTGGACCGACACGCTGGCCGGGCCGATCGCGCCCGGCGATGCCGGCGACCAGGGCAAGGGCAGGGTCCAACTCACGCCGCCGTCGGGCGGAGTGAAGATCCGCTGGTTCATCGTGCGTCCGCGCCCGGAAGCGGTGCCCGCCGAGCAGTTTGCCGGCTTCGTGAAGGCCGCCTTTGCCGATATCGGCGCGGCTGACCACCAGCCAGACACAACTCGTCATCCGGCCATGCATCTCACCCACAGTCTCGATGCAATCATCCTGATCCGCGGGCGGGTGAAGCTCCTGCTGGATGAGGATGAGACGATTGTCGAGCCGGGTAATGTGGTGGTCCAGCGCGCGACCAATCATGCCTGGGTGGTGGAAGGCGACGAGCCCGCCCTGTTCGTCGCGGTGCTGATCGATCGATCGGGCTAGGGTAAACAAAAGGGCTTGCCAGACCCGATCAGAACGAGTACAAAAAGAGAACATTCTGAGGGGGTGCGGGGATGGCAGCGGAGGCCGACCGTCTGGTCAAGCGTTTGAAGGTGGTCGGTATTTCCCGCGAGGAGATCGGCGAGGCCACTGTATCGCTGCCCTGCGAGGCGTGCAAACAGGTCGGCGTCAGTTTCCGGATGGATGAGCAGCCCGAGGTGCGCTGCGAGACCTGCAACGAGGTTGCGCCGCTGGAAGATTGGCTCGACTGGATCGAGCGGGAACGCCTGGCACCGGCGGCGGCAACGCGGCGCGCAGCAGCGGGCGAAAGCATTTCCGACAAGGTGACCTATCTCCATAATAGCGGCCCGCTGGCCCATGACGTCGCAGAGCCGGAACCCGAACCGCGGGCTGCCGCCGCCGAAGCGCTGCCGCGCGTGGATGAACCCGCGCAAAGCCGGGATGACGAGCCGCACCGCAGTGTCGGCGAAACCCTGATCATCCTCCTCCTGTCGCTGGTCTTTGTCGGCGCAGGATTGCTGGCAACGGCCATGTCGGCCTTCGCCAATTTCCAGGCTTTCGGCGCGATGGTGGACGATCCGCTGCAATCGCGGGTCTGGGCCTGGACCGGGATCATCGCCTCGGTCTGCTCATTCGGCGGGTTCACCTTCGTCTACTGGCACGGGGCAGGGGCACGGATGAAGGAAGCCGCGCGCACCTTCGTCTTCGCGCTCGCCGGGGCGGCGACCAGCCTGGTCGGCACGCAGATGTACATGCAGAACACCGCCGGGGAAAAAGCCCAGGCAGCCAGTGCGGCCGGCGCGCGCGCTGGCGTGCTGGAAGCCCAGATCGACGACTGGCGCGCCGATCTTGAGGGTATTCCGGACGATGTGCGCTCCATCGCCGGGCTGGAGGCCTATATTTCGGAGGTCGAGCGGGTCGGGCGCACCGATGAAAAGCCCTATCGCGATGCGCTCGACGAGCTTGGCCAGGCGCGAAGGCGGGCCGACCTGCAGACCCGTATCGAAGACGCGCGCGGTGAGCTGGCCGATCTTTCCGTGGCCGCGCTGGCGGCAAACGAGCCAACGGCCCGGCGCGGGCCGCTCATGCACTGGTTCTTTGCCGGCATGCTGGAGGTTTTTTCCTCCCAGGCCACCAGTATCGGCTTCGTCGCCCTGATGATCCTGGCTGGCAGGCGAAGGCGAAAGCCCGGTGCGGCCGGGCCGGAAGTTTAACGCAGCGCCGCCTGCAGGTAGGGCGCGAGCTGGGCGGCCAGAGGCTCGATCGTCTCGCTGGTCAGCCCGGCGAGGTTGATCCGTCCGGAAGCGGGCATATAGACCGCCGACTGGATGCGCAGCATGTCAGTCACCGGACCCTGCAAGGGTAGCATGGAGAACATGCCGTTCTGGTGGACGAGGGGGGTGAAGGCGTCCGTGCCGGTCGCTACGTTCAGCGCATCGGCGAGCTGGCCGCGCAGCACGATCATGCGCTCGCGCATGCCGGCAAGCTCTGATTGCCACAGAGCGGTGAGTTCTTCAGACCCCAGTATGGTTTCGACAATCGCCGCGCCATGGGCCGGCGGCATGGAATAGACCGCGCGGGCAATGTCAGCCAGATGGCTGGCGACCGCCTCGGCATCGCGCGGCGAAGTGGTCTGGACCAGGAAGCAGCCGGTGCGCTCGCGGTAGAGTCCGAAATTCTTCGAGCAGGAATAGGCCACCATGGTTTCCGGACAGGCGTCGAGAAAGGCGCGCACGCCGTCCATGTCCTTGTCCAGGCCCTGGGCAAAGCCGTGATAGGCCACGTCCAGCAGCGGGAAGAGTCCCTGGCGGGCACAGAAATCGCCGAGATAGGTCCACTGCTCGACCGTCGGGTCGATCCCGGTCGGGTTGTGACAGGGCCCCTGGAAAATCACGATGTCGCCCGGCGCGGCATGACGCAGGGCATCCATCATGCGCGGGAAATCCACCGTGCCGGTCGCCGGATCCATATAGGGATAGCCGAGCGCGTCGCGCCCGGCCGCCCCGGCGATTTTCAGATGGTTCGGCCAGGACGGATCCGACAGCCAGATCCGCCCCTTCGGGCTCGTCCGCGCGGCCAGCGTCATGGCCAGGAAGATCGCCCCGCATCCGCCCGGCGAGACGAAACTGGCGACGCGGTTCTCCGCCCGCGCCTGCGCCTGCCCCCCGAAGACCAGTGTCTCGATCGCCTCGCAGAAGCCGGCATTGCCGCGCGGGCCTTCATACACCTTGCTGGCCTGATGATCGGTGATGTGGCGCTCGGCGGCCTTCACAGCGGCGAGCACCGGCGTGTTGCCGCTCTCGTCGCGATAAACCCCGACGCCGAGATCGAACTTGTTCTCGCGCGGATCGGCCTTGAAGGTGGCCATGATGCCGAGCAGCGGGTCGGGCGGGCTGATGGGCAGGTCGGCGAGAAAGCGGCTCATGAGTACTCCTCCGCGCGCCAGGGTGGCGCTGCGTGTCATGGTCGCCGGTTTGCCCCCGCGCGTGCCATGAGGTCAAGTTTTGAAAGTCTTTGCGGTGCCTAGCCGACCAGGGCCGCCTCGGTCTTGGCGCGCACTTCGTCCATCTCAACGCCGGGCGCCAGTTCGACCACTTTGAGCCCGCCCTCAACCACATCGAACACGCCGAGATCGGTGATGATCCTGTCGACCACCCCCGCGCCGGTCAGCGGCAGGGTGCATTCCTTCAGGAGCTTCGGCTCGCCGCGCTTGTTGGCATGGTCCATGACCACCACCACGCGACCGACACCGGCCACAAGGTCCATCGCCCCGCCCATGCCCTTCACCAGCTTGCCCGGGATCATCCAGTTGGCGAGGTCGCCATTCTCGGCCACTTCCATGGCGCCGAGAATGGCCATGGCGATCTTGCCGCCGCGGATCATGCCGAAGCTGGTCGCGCTGTCGAAATAGGCCGTGCGGCGCAGCTCGGTAATGGTCTGCTTGCCGGCATTGATGAGGTCGGGGTCTTCCTCGCCCTCAAAGGGGAAGGGGCCCATGCCGAGCATGCCGTTCTCGCTCTGCAGCGTCACATCCATACCGTCGGGGATATAGTTCGCCACGAGGGTCGGAATACCGATCCCCAGATTGACATACATGCCGTCTTTCAGTTCCTGCGCCGCGCGCGCGGCCATCTGATTACGATCCCAGGGCATGGCTCAGGCCTCCTTCGTGCGCACGGTGCGCTGCTCGATGCGTTTTTCGAACTCACCCTGCACCAGGCGGTGAACATAGATGCCGGGCAGGTGGATGGCGTCGGGGTCGAGACTGCCCGGCTCGACGATCTCTTCGACTTCCATCACGCAGACCTTGCCGCAGGTGGCGGCCGGCAGGTTGAAGTTGCGCGCGGTCTTGCGGAAGATGGCGTTGCCCGTGGTGTCGGCCTTCCAGGCCTTCACGATGGCGAGGTCGGCGAAGATGCCGCGCTCCATGATATAGGTCTCGCCGTCGAACTCCTTGTGCTCCTTGCCCTCGGCGATGACGGTGCCCACCCCGGTCTTGGTGTAGAAGCCGGGAATGCCTGCGCCGCCGGCGCGCATGCGTTCGGCCAGCGTGCCCTGCGGGTTGAATTCCAGCTCCAGCTCGCCGGAGAGATATTGCTGCATGAAGAGGTCATTCTCGCCGACATAAGACGACAGCATCTTCTTCACCTGGCGCGTCTGAAGCAGCAGGCCGAGGCCGAAATCGTCCACCCCGGCATTGTTCGAGGCCACGGTGAGATCCTTCACACCGGCCTCGCGGATCGCCGCGATGGACAGCTCCGGAATGCCGCACAGGCCAAAGCCACCCGCCGCGATGAACATGCCGTCGAATAAGAGGCCGTCCAGGGCCGTCTTCGCATCGGGATAGACCTTGCTTGCCATGTTTCAGGCTTCCTCCACCGTCTGTTCGATTGCGCCGAACACAGAGTGCCCGGCCTCATCCATCATCTCAATCCGCACCGTGTCGCCCCGTTTCAGGAAAGGCGTTTCCGGCGCGCCGTTCAACAGCTGTTGAATCATACGGATCTCGGCAATGCAAGAATAACCTCGCCCGCCCTGGGCGATTGTCTTGCCCGGTCCGCCATCCTCGCCCTTGTTCGAAACCGTACCTGAGCCTATAATGGAGCCAGCCGACAGAGCACGGGTTTTTGCCGCATGCGCTACTAAGGTTGGCAAATTGAAGGTGAGATCTTCGCCCGCAAGGGCCCGCCCGAAGGGCTCACCATTTAGATCAACGCGAAGCGGCAAATGCACGGCGCCGTCTCGCCAGTGGTTTTGGAGCTCATCAGGAGTGACAGCCACCGGCGAGAAGGCGCTAGCGGGCTTGGACTGGAAGAAGCCGAAGCCCTTGGCGAGCTCGCCGGGGATCAGGCCGCGCAGGCTGACATCATTGCAGATCATGACGAGTTTGATGTGGCCGGCCGCGTCTTCCGGCGAGGTGCCCATGGGCACATCATCGGTGATGACGGCGATCTCGCCTTCCATGTCGCAGCCCCAGGCCGGATCGCCGAGCGGGATCGGGTCGCGGGGGCCTAGAAAGCCATCGCTCATGCCCTGATACATCAGCGGATCGGAGTAGAAGCTTTCGGGCACTTCCGCGCCACGGGCGGCGCGCACAAGCTCGACATGGTTGATATAGGCGCTGCCATCGGCCCACTGATAGGCGCGGGGCAGGGGGCTTTCGCAGTCATGCTCGTGAAAGCGCGCGGTGGGCACCGAGCCGATCTCGACCTCTTGCGCGAGGCTTTCCAGCTTCGGCGCGCAGGTGTCCCAGTTGTCCAGCGCGGCCTGCAGGGTTGTGGCGATGCGCGCAGCATCGGTATAGCGCGTCAGGTCGCGCGAAACGACAACCAGCCGGCCATCGCGCGCGCCGTTTTTCAGGGTGGCGAGTTTCATGGGGTTTCCTCTTTATGTCTGGGTGTGTTTTGGGCAGCAAGGATGCGCGCAGGACAGATGAGCTTTCCGGTTTCCGATCCACCGCGGCTTGACCGCGGTGCCCAGCTCCAGATGTGTATTCCTGCTGCATCTTCTCGTGATGGGCCCCGCGATCAAGTCGCGGGGAGTCGATGGAGAGTTTTGCGCCACAGTTGAAAGGGTGAAACGTCAGCCCTCTTCCGCGATTTTCTCATGCAGCCAGGCGGCGTGTCTTGGCGCCTTTTTCGTTCGGCTCCATTCTTCCAGCATGTCCTCGGCGACCTCTTTGAGCTGGGCATATTGCTCCGGCGTGCCGATATCGCAGGCGAGTTCGAGACGGTGGCCATTGGGATCGAAGAAATAGATCGACTTGAAGATGCCGTGATGGGTCGGGCCGATGACCTCCAGCCCCTCGGCCTCGGCGCGCGCCTTGGCGGCCATCAGATCGTCCATCGAGCCGACCTTGAAGGCGATATGCTGGACCCAGGCGGGCGTGGCCGCGTCGCGGCCCATGTCCGCGCGCGTCGGCAGCTCGAAAAAGGCCAGCACATTTCCGTTTCCGGCGTCGAGGAAGACATGCATATAGGGGTCGGCCTCACCGGTGGACGGCACCTCGTCTTCAGCAATAGCAAGCTGGAAATCCATGCCCAGAACGCGCTGGTAAAAGCGCACGGTTTCCATCGCATCCTTGCAGCGATAGGCGACATGGTGGACGCCCTGCAGGGCGGGGGGGGATATTTGGCTTGTCATTCCGGCATTACTCCCTTATGTTCTGCAAGTGTTCCGAGCGGAGGCGCCCATGTCCGACGTCGAAAATTTGGTTTTGCCAATGCTGCAGCGTATCCAGACGGAGCTGACTGGAATGGTGCGCAGTCTGGACACGGTGTGGGACGATCTCCAGCAGTTGAAATTGCGAATGATCAATGTCGAGGAGAACATGGTCGGTATGAACAGGCGCATGGACAGTATCGACATTCGGCTCGACCGGATTGAGCGCCGTCTGGAACTCGTCGACGGCTGAGTGCGCACTTGCACTAGGATGCAGGTTCAGATCCATCTGCGGACTCGCGTCTTGTAGGCCTCGAACTCCGGGCCGAATTTCGCTTTCAGCGCGGCTTCTTCCGGCAGGATCTGGAACACGGTGATCCAGCCCATGGCCGCGGCGAGGAAGACCAGGCCCAGCGGCTGACGGAAGATCAGCGCGGCGGCCAGCGTGGCCAGCGCCATGCCGAGATACATCGGATTGCGCGAGATCAGGTAGATCCCGTCGGTGACCAGTTGGCTGGTGCGGTCGGGATGATGCGGATTAACGGTCGTCTTGCGCGCCATGAAACCGGCCCCGGCCATCAGCAGTACCAGCGCGCCGAGTATGCCAATCGCAAGGCCGATATTCGGCAGGAGCGGCCAGCCGAGCCGGGTCACCGGGAAGAGGGCGCCGGCCGCCCAGGTCAGCAGGATCGCGAGCGCAAAGACCAGCGGCGGCGGGATGAGCAGTTTCATTGCGCGCCATCTCGCTTGCCGCGCCGCCAGGCATTGAACCAGCTGCCAAGCCCGACACCCGCCGCCACGCCGAGAATGGCGAGGGGCGTGATCAGCCCGGCGAGCGACAGCCCGCCACCGATCAGGGCGCCGACAATCACGCCGATCAGGCCCTCGGCCACGGGGGAGAGTGTCAGTTTCTGTCCATCGCTCATACAGGGGCCCTTCGGGTCAGTCGTCCATTGGCGTTTGCTGATGCTGGATCAGCCTCCAACCCTTATCGGTCTCCGCATAGGTCGAGGTACAGACACAGCGATACATCTCGGCATCATCGCGCTGGCCTTCTGCCTTGTAAGCGAGGACGAGCACACTCCCGTCCGATGCAATCTGGCGGTCCGACATGGTCACACTATCCCATCGGGGCGCGTGTTTCAGCGTGTCCAGAATGGCTTCGCCATGCAGCAGGCCCATACCGGGGAACGCCATCACACAGTCTGGATGCATGCGCGCTTCATAGGCCGCAACGCCTGCGGTCCAGAAGCTTTCTTCCGTCTCCCAGATGGCAGGATCATGAGTCATGCCGGCTCCTCCGTTTTCAGGACGCCGCGATTGATCTGATCGCGCTCGATGCTTTCGAACAGGGCCTTGAAGTTGCCCTCGCCAAAGCCTTCCTTGTAGTCGCCCTTGCGCTGGATGAACTCGAAGAAGACCGGCCCGATGCGCGGCTCAGCGAAGATCTGGAGCAGGAGGCGCGGCTCGCCGCCCTCGGTCGTGCCGTCGAGCAGGAGACCGCGTGATTGCAGGGCGTCGACATCCTCGCCATGGCCGGGCAGGCGAGTGTCGAGCATCTCGTAATAGGTGTCCGGCGGGGCGGTCATGAAGGGCACGCCTTTCTCTTTCAGCCGGTCATAACAGGCATAGAGATCGTCGCAGATCAGGGCGATGTGCTGGATGCCCTCGCCATTGTATTCGCGCAGGAATTCCTCGATCTGGCCCTTGCCGCCTTCGCCTTCCTCGTTCAGCGGGATGCGGATCTTGCCGTCCGGCGCCGTGAGAGCCTTGGAGGTCAGGCCGGTATATTCGCCCTTGATGTCGAAATAGCGGATTTCCTTGAAGTTGAAGAGGGTCTCGTAAAAGTCAGCCCAATAGGCCATCCGCCCGCCATAGACATTATGGGTGAGGTGGTCGATCAGCTTGAAGCCGCAGCCTTCCGGATGGTGCTGCACGCCGGGCTGGAAATCGAAATCGATGTCATAGATCGAGAGTTCGCCGGCGCCGGTATTGTAGCGGTCGACCAGGTAGATGATCGAATTTCCGATGCCGCGAATGCCGGGGATGTGCAGCTCCATCGGCCCGGTCTGGACTTGTACAGGTTCGGCGCCCGCCGCGATGAGATGGTCATAGGCCTTGCGGGCATCCTTCACGCGGAAGGCCATGCCGCAGGCGCTGGGACCATGCTCGCGCGCGAAGAACCAGGCCGGCGAGCGCGGCTCGTAATTGGTGATCAGGTTGATCCCGCCCTGGCGCCAGAGTTCCACCTGTTTCGACCGGTGGCGGGCGACCTTCACAAAGCCCATCGTCTCGAAGACCGGCTCCAGCAGGCCCTTTTCGGGCGCGGAGAACTCGATGAACTCGAAACCGTCGAGGCCGGCGGGATTGTCGAACAGGTCTGCCATGGCGTCCTCTCCATTTTGTGCATGCTTGCCAATTGGTTTCAAATGTAACTAAATGGCGGCAAGAGTGCAAGCGAGCGGAGCTGAAAAATGAGTGAGCCGGAGACAGGGCAGGGCGCAGAGCCCAGGCTGAGCCTCAACGACTTCCTGCCCTATCGCCTCTCGGTGCTCTCAAACACGATCTCCAGCGCTATCGCCGCGCGCTATCAGAGCGCCTTCGGCCTGACGATCTGGCAGTGGCGGGTGATGGCCGTTCTCGGCGAAACGCCGGGCCTGATGGCCAGCCAGGTCGCCGAACGCACCGCCATGGACAAGGTCGCCGTCAGCCGAGCGGTCTCCGGGCTGGAGGATGTCGGCCGGCTGGAGCGTGTGCGCGATGAGAGCGACGGCCGCGCCGCGCGCCTGCATCTCACGCCTGATGGCGAGGCAGTCTACGCGCAGGTCGTGCCCATTGCGCTTGCCAGCGAGCGTGACCTTATCCATGGCCTCAGCCCGGATGAGCGCGCGCAGCTTGCCACGCTCATGGGCAAGCTCGCGGCGGCTGCCTCCCCCGACGCGCCGCTCTGGTAGGGCTGAAAGCGCGCCCATGAGGCGACTGGCAAGGCATTTGCTTCCCCTGATACGCGAAATCCGGACCTGACCCGCAATGGGGCAGGCCTGCCGCTGACAGGGAGCATCTGAGCCTTGAACCTGCTCGTCTTTGCCTTCGCCGCCATCGTGCTTGTTTCCGCACATCTCCTGCGCGCTGCGCGCCCCGGACACCTTGCCGGCGGCGCTGTTGCCTTCCTGATCAGTCTCGCCATCAGCGTCATGGCCGTGAAGGCCGCCGCCGCCAGTTTCGGGCTTGGTCGGACGACCGATTTCGACCGTGTCGTCAATCATGCCGTCGCTCAGGTCGAAGCCGATCCGCGCGTCCCGCTGATCGTATTCACCGGGGCCTCCTATTCGCGCAACGCCCTTGATGGCGAGGCGCTCACCCGCCAGCTGCGCGCCGACGGTTATCCCCACCGCGTGATCAATCTCAGCCTGGAGGCCGCGAGCCTTGCCGAACGCGAGGCCCATCTGGACGCTTTCCTGTCGCGCATTCCGCGCGCACCGGACCTTGTCTTCGTCGAGGTCGCTGCCGCCTTCGACCAGCACCCGGCACAATTCTTCGACAATTCGAAGTTTTCCCTGCGCGGCATTGAGCAGTTCGACCTGCGCACCAGCGCCTGGACCGGCGTCGGCCTGATGCAGGGCGGATGCGCGGGTGCGGCCGACTGTGCGAAACAGGCCGGCCTGACGGGCGCCCATTTCGGGCTTAACGCGCTCAATATCGGCCTCGTTTCCCAGGGTGAACGCGCCGAGGATGCCGGCGACCTTGCCGCCTATGACCCTCAGTATACCGCGCGCGAACCTGTCGATCCGGAGTTCCGGTTGGATGGCCTGCGCGCCGGACCGAATTTCGCACCGCGTCCCGGCCCGCTCTGGATCGCCAGCCTGCGCGCCCAGCTCGATGCGCGCCTCACCGCGCGCGGCGTGCGCGAGGTCGGCTATTATTTTCCGCCGGTGATCGATGCCCATGAGCGCGCCTATGTCGATGGTCTCTGCTTGGGTGAGCTTGCCAGCGCGCCGTGCATCTCACCGACAGATCCGGCCCTGCTCGCCGCGCTCGAAGGCGAAGTCTGGTTCGATCACAGTCACCTGCTTGCTCCGGGGGCGGAGATTTACACTCAGTGGCTCGCCAATGAGCTGATCGCGACAGGCGCACTCGACCGTGCACCACGTTTCCAGATCAGCCAGGAGGCCGCCGCGCCATGATTTTCACCGAGCCGGTCTTCCTCATATTCTTTGTGCTGACCTTCACGTTTTACTGGCTGATGAAGGGCAGGGAAGCGCGCCTGTCGCTGCTGCTGGTCGCCTCCATGGTGTTCTATGGCTGGTGGGACTGGCGGTTCCTCGGGCTGATCGGCTGGGTGATCCTCGTCAGCTGGGCCTGCGCGCTGATGGCCGCACGGCTGCGGCCGAGGACGGCAGGCCGGCGCATCCTGCTGGCCACCGCGATCACCAGCCATCTCGGCGTGCTCGCGACCTTCAAATATTTCGGCTTCTTCTCCGCCAGCGCGGCCATGGCGATGGAGTCCATGAGGCTCACGCCGTCCTGGCCGGTGCTGCACATCCTGCTGCCGGTCGGCATCTCCTTCTATGTGTTCCAGGCGATCAGCTATGTGGTGGATACCGCGCGCGGCGATCTCGCGCCCGAACGCCGCCTGCGCCGGGTCGCGCTCTATATCGCCTTCTTTCCGCAGCTCGTGGCCGGCCCGATCGTCCGTGCGGCGAGCTTCTTTCCGCAGATGGAGCGCGAAAAGCGCCTTTCGCGCGCGCTCATCGCTTCGGGTCTGCGCGCCTTCCTGATCGGTTTCGTATACAAGGCCGGCATCGCGGACAATCTCGCACCTCTGGTCGACCCGGTCTATTCCGGCGGCGATCTGGCGGCCTGGTCAAACCTCGCGCTGGTCGGCGCCACGCTCGCCTTTGCCGGGCAGATCTATTTTGACTTTGCCGGCTATTCGCTGATGGCCATCGGCGTGGCCCGCCTTTTCGGCTATCACATCCCGAAGAATTTCGATTATCCGTATGCCTCGCTTTCCATTGCCGACTTCTGGCGCCGCTGGCACATTTCGCTGTCTTCCTGGTTGCGCGACTATCTCTATATCCCGCTCGGGGGGAACCGGGGCGGCCGCTTTGCGACCTATCGCAACCTGATGATCACCATGGTGCTCGGCGGGCTCTGGCATGGCGCGGCCTGGACCTTCGTGGCCTGGGGCGCCCTGCAGGGAGCCGGCCTCAGCCTGCACCGCGCGCTGTTCGGCCGCTCGTCCCTGCGCATCGGCTGGCTGCCGGCACTGATCCTGACACAGGGCTTTGTCCTGCTCAGCTGGGCCGCGTTCCGGGCCGAGAGCTTTGCCGATATGGGCGCGGTCTGGCTCGCCTTTACCGGCCTGCGCGAGGGCGGCCCGCAAATGCTCGCATGGTATGTCTGGCTTGTGCCGGGGCTCATCGCGATTGACGCACTGCTCGGTCGCCACGGCCGCCGGCTCGCCCGCGCCCTGCCGGCCCTGAAACGGCCCGCGGTCTACTGGAGCGGGCTCGGCGCCACGGCCGGATTGCTGCTCGCGCTCTATCCTCTGGAAGCGGCGCCCTTCGTCTACTTCCAGTTCTAGGCGCATCGCTATAAGCATCGGGTATGACCCCCGGCCCGATTCAGATCGTGATCGATGCATGTGACGCCCCCGGCGCCTTCGATGGCGCGGGCGGCCTGCCGCCACTGGTGGCGAGCCTGAAAAGCTGTGAGCCCTTCACCCATATCGATTTCGCTGCTCCGGTGATCCTGTGCGCCGAGCGCGATGCCGCCCGGGCACGCGGCGCCTTCCTGGTGTCGGGCGACAGCGATGGCCGCGTGATCGCCTTCGATCCGCCCGGCAGCGCGGAAGACCGACTCGCCCTGGCGAGCCTACCCGGCATGATGGTCGCCTGCCTGCAACCGGGACAAGCATTTTCCCCGCAAATGACCATCTCTGAGATGACGGGAACGGGCATATCCTTGATGCCGGCCAGCCTGCGGGGGGTCTGGGTGCCCGAACCCAATCAGTGGGCAGAGCGGTGCGGGACAGAGTTTGGAGACGAGCAGCATGGCTAGGTATTTCGGCACCGATGGCATCCGCAAGAAGGTCGGCACACCGCCGATCACCCCGCTCGGCATGACTCGGCTCGGCGAGGCGCTCTGGGCCTGGCTGACGGCCACGGTGGAAGGCACGCCGCACATCGCCATCGGCTGGGACACGCGCGCGTCCAGCGGCTGGATCATGCATGCGCTGACCGCGCCGATGCGGGCACACGGTGCACGGATCGACCTGCTCGGCGAAGCGAGTACGCCGGAGCTTGCCCGCTATACGCGCACCAGCGAGGCCATGCTCGGCATCATGATCACGGCCTCGCACAATCCGGCCACGGACAATGGCGTAAAGCTGTTCGATGGCGCCGGCTTCAAACTGCCGGGCGATGCGCAGACCTGGATTGAATCGCTGATGGGCGAGCTCACCGACAGCGCCTTCATTCCGGGCGATCCGTACCAGGTCAATCTGGTCGAATGGGGCGAGCCGGACCTTGCGCCCTATGGCCTTGAGGCCGGCACGCTGGAGGGCCTCCATATCGTGCTCGATGCGGCCCATGGCGGCGGCGCGCCGCGCGCGGGGGCTGTCCTCAAGGCTTTCGGAGCGACGGTGACAAGCATCGGCGTGGAGCCGAACGGGGTGAACATCAATGACGGCCTCGGTGCGACCCATACCGACACGCTGGCCGCCAAGGTGGTCGAGCTGGGCGCCTATGCCGGCCTCGCGCTCGATGGCGATGCCGACCGGGGCATCATGGTGGACGAGACCGGCGCGGAGGTCGACGGTGACCAGCTCATCGCGCTACTCGCCACGGTGATGCAGGAGGAAGGTCGTCTGACGGGCGGCGGCGTGGTGGCAACCGTGATGTCCAATCTCGGGCTGGAGCGTTATCTCTCCGAACGTGGGCTTACCTTGCAGCGCACCGGGGTCGGCGACAAGCTTGTCGTCGAGGCGATGCGCGCGGGGGGCTATAATCTCGGCGGAGAACAATCCGGCCATATCGTGCTGCTCGATCACACAACAACCGGAGACGGCCTGCTGGCCGGTCTGCATGCCTTGGCCATCGCGAAGGCGGACGGGCGGAAATTCTCCGAGATTTCCAGGGTGTTCGAGCCGGTTCCTCAGAAACTCGTGAATGTCAGCTTCGAGGGCGAAAGCCCGATGCGAACCGAAGCGGTTCAGGATGCGATGCTGGCCGTGGCCAATCGTCTGGGGGCGGACGGACGCGTGCTGGTGCGCGAGTCCGGCACCGAGCCGCTGATCCGGATCATGGTCGAGGCGCTGGATACGGATGCGTTGAAGGCCGGGCTGGACGAGCTTGAAGCCGCCGTGCGGTCTGCGCTCGCCTAGGCTGGCGTGGCGCAGAGGTCGTACTCGTCCGCCTCATCGATCCGGACACTGAGGATGTCGCCCGGGCGGACGTTTTCCGCCTCTGAGAGATAAACGACACCATCGACTTCCGGCGCATCGGCTTTCGAGCGGGCGATCCACTCACCGGCGGTCTCGCCCGCCGCGTCCACGATTACATCCTGCACAGTGCCGACCTGGGCTGCCGCGCGCGCAGCGGACACTTCCGCCTGGGCCGCCATGAAGCGGTGCCAGCGCTCTTCCTTCACCTCTTCGGGCACATGGTCGGGCAGGGCTTGGGACTCCGCATGGGCGACGTTCTCGTATTTGAAACAGCCGGCCCGGTCGATCCTGGCCTCGCGGATGAAATCGAGCAGGATCTCGAAATCCTCCTCGGTCTCGCCGGGGAAGCCGACAATGAAGGTCGAGCGGATCGCAAGCTCAGGCACGGCCGCGCGCCAGGCCTTGATGCGCTCCAAAACGCGGTCCTGCTTGGCCGGGCGCTTCATGGCCTTCAGCACGGAGGGGCTGGCATGCTGGAAGGGGATGTCGAGATAGGGCAGCACGCTGCCATCGGCCATCAGGTCGATTATCTCATCTACATGCGGATAGGGATAGACATAGTGCAGGCGCACCCAGGCGCCGAGTGTGCCGAGCCCGCGCGCGAGATCAATGAAACGGGTCTGGTATTCCCGGTCCCGCCATTTTTCCGGCGCGTATTTAACATCCAGTCCGTATGCGGAAGTGTCCTGCGAGATGACGAGGAGTTCCTTCACGCCCGCATTCACCAGCCGCTCGGCCTCGGTGAGAACATGGTGGATCGGGCGGCTGGCCAGATCCCCGCGCAGTTTCGGGATGATGCAGAAGCTGCAGCGATTGTTACAGCCCTCTGAAATCTTCAGATAGGCATAGTGGCGCGGGGTAAGCCGCAGGCCGCTTTCCGGGATGAGATCCAGCCTCGGGTTCGGCGGCGGCGTCAAGTGCGTGTGCACCGCGCCCATCACCTGCTCATACTGGTGCGGGCCGGTAATGGCGAGCACCTTGGGATGGGCCTTCTCGATCACGTCGGGCTCGGCCCCGAGACAGCCGGTGACGATCACCTTGCCATTCTGCTCGATCGCCTCGCCGATGGCATCGAGGCTCTCCTCGCGCGCGCTGTCCAGAAAGCCGCAGGTGTTCACCAGCACGAGGTCTGCGCCGGCATAGTCCGGGCTGATCGCATAGCCCTCCGCGCGCAGGCGCGTGATGATGCGCTCGCTGTCGACGAGGGCCTTCGGGCATCCGAGCGAGACGATGCCGACCTTGGGGGCAGATTGTGGGGTCATCGGCGCGCTTCAATCAGGTTTGCCCGTTTTCGGCAAGCCATCTTGCGCGGCCCGACAGAAATGATAGCGCTCACTAGGCTGGCCGGAAAAGAGCATGGGAGGTGAGAGAATGGCGCATCGGGATGGTATGGGCATGCTGATTGCGGCAGCGCTGACACTGGGCGCCTGCGTGGCCGAAACGCTGGATGCGCCCGAGGGCGAGCTTGCCTTCCGCCAGCATTTCGGCGGGCATGAGAACGGGCCGAACTGGCCCTGTTTCCTCGATTTCGCCGAACGCTATTTCGAGCCGGGCTGAGACTAGGTCACGGCTTTTTCGGAGGCCTGAGTGCAGCGCTGGTGCGCGCCTGGATGCTGCGCGAGTGTCCCGACAGGTCGAGCGCGCCGCGGCGGGAGGTGACGGGATCGACGATCATGATGCTCGCCCGGGCCGAGGCGATGTTCAGGCCTTGTGCGTCGCGCGCCTCTGCGGTGACCGTCACCATGCCTTCCCGGGCGGAGCTGAAATACCAGCTCGCAGAGCCCATCGACGGGGGCAGGGTCGTATAGTCCTGGTTGCTCGTGCTGAAATGAACGAAGGCGGTTTCCGCCGGCACGCTCTCTGCCCGCACAAGAACAGAGGCGTTCCTGTTCGCCCGGCTCTCTAGGCTCAGATACATGGGGTCCTGCTCCCGGTCTGCTTCGACGAGACGGGGAGACCATGCCATTCGTCAGTCTTCTCCGCCTGCCAGTATAGGCGCAGGGGAACGGGATTTCAGGTCAGGTTTTTCTGAAAGGGCAGAGCGGTCAGGCTGCCAGGTCCACGCCCTTGTCGGCCATGAAGTCGCGCAGTTCGCCGCTTTCATACATCTCGCGGATGATGTCGCAGCCGCCGACAAATTCGCCCTTCACATAGAGCTGGGGAATGGTCGGCCAGTCGGAATAGAGTTTGATGCCCTCGCGCACGGCCTGGTCTTCCAGCACATTGTTGGCGACATATTCCACGCCGAGCACATCGAGGATCTGCACCACAACGGATGAGAACCCGCATTGCGGGAAGGTCGGCGTGCCCTTCATGAACAGGACGACATCATTGGTTTTCACGGCTTCGTCGATAGCGGCCTGGACGGCATCGGACATTTGCGGGGCGCTCCTTTGCGCGGGATCCATTGCAGCCATGAGATGTGAGGGCGCAGCTGCCGGGCGTCAAGGCGCCTTCGTCTTCAGTGCGAGGGCGTGCAACTCGCCGCCCATTTTGCCTTTCAAGGCGGCATAGACCAGCTGGTGTTGTTTCACGCGCGGCATGCCGGCAAATTGCGGCGAGACGATCTCGGCCTGCCAGTGATCATTGTCGCCGGCGAGATCCGTCAGCGTGATCTCGGCCTCGGGAAAGGCCTCGCGCAGATGTGTCTCAAGGGTTTCGCGGTCCATTGCCATGGCAGTCTCCGGTCGGTCAGGCAGGTCGCCTGTCTCCTAACAGGGGTCTGTCCGCCGCGAAAAGGGGTTTCAGTCAGAAACAGGCAGGCTTGCCCGGCGGGCGCAAACCGCTAGCTTCGGGCAACCAGGATATAGGGGCAGGAGGAAACATGGGGGATTCGCGAGACCGCGCGGGCGGCGGGCGCACCACGCGCCAGATGATCGGGCTCTGGCTAGGGCCGTTTGTGGCCGTGCTCATCCAGCTTCTTCCGCTGCCGGACATCCTGCTGGAGACCTCGGGCAGTGTAGGCGATGCGCGCGCCGCCTGGATCGTGCTCTCGCTGCTCTCGCTGATGGCAATCTGGTGGGTGACCGAAGCAATCCCGATCCCCGTGACCTCGCTGCTCCCCATGGTTGTCCTGCCCATCTTTCAGGTCTCCAGCATGCAGGCGGCCACCTTTCCCTACATGCACCCGGTCGTGGTGCTGCTGATGGGCGGGTTCATCATTGCCAAGGCGATCGAGCGCTGGCGCCTGCATGAGCGTATCGCGCTGGGCATTGTCGCCCAGGTCGGCAATCACCCGAACATGCTGGTGGCCGGCTTCATGGCCGCAGCAGCATTGCTCTCGATGTGGATCTCCAACACGGCCACCTCGATCATGATGATGCCGATTGCCATGTCGGTGGCCGCCGCGGTGCTGGGCGGGGCCGACCGGATGGAACGGCCGCTGACCTTCGCGCTGTTGCTGGGCATCGCCTGGGCCTGCTCGATCGGCGGGCTCGGCACACCGGTGGGTACGCCGACCAATCTCATCGTCATCGGCTATCTCAATTCCGAGGCGGGGTTTTCCATCGGCTTCCTGCAATGGATGATGCTTGGGATTCCGGTGGTCACCGTGCTTGTGCCCGCGGCCTGGTTCGTGCTCACGCGCTGGGTCTTTCCGCTGCATGCCGAGGATGCCAGCGAAGGCCAGGCCGTGATCGCCGAGCGGCGTGCCGCCCTCGGCCCGATTACCGTGCCCGAACAGCGCACGCTCGCGGTCTTCGCTGTCATCGCTTTTCTCTGGATCTTTCGCCAGCCGCTGGAGCTGATCGAGCTTGGCGGCATGCGACCGCTGGCGGGCATGACCGACCATGTCATCGCGGTGTTCGGTGTGATCCTGTGTTTCCTCGTGCCCTCCGGCGCGAAGGATGAGAAAGGCAGCGCGCTGCTCGACTGGAAAAGCGCGGAGTCCATTCCCTGGGGCGTCCTGCTCCTGTTCGGCGGGGGCATGTCGCTCGCGACCGCGATCACCGCCACCGGGCTCGGCACCTGGATCGGAGAGGAAATGTCGGGGCTTTCGGCCCTGCCCATCCTCTTGATCATGGTGATCCTGACCACCGTGGTGATCTTCGCCACCGAGGTGACCAGCAATATCGCCACTGCCGCCGCGCTGATGCCGGTGATCGGGGCCATGGCGCTCTCGACCGGCCTGCCGGTGGAACTCCTGGCCGCGCCGCTCGCCATGGCAGCAAGCTGCGCCTTCATGCTGCCCATGGCGACGGGGCCGAATGCGGTGGTGTTCGCGACCGGCCAGGTAACCCTGCCGCGCATGGCCGCAGCCGGCATCCGGCTGAACCTGATTGCCATCCCGATCATCTCCGCACTGGTCTATCTGATCGCCCCGCGCGTGTTCTGACCGGAGCTCGTGCGTCCGCCGTTGACGAGTGCCTTGCGCAGACTGAGCAATCGCGGGAAAAGCGCGCGATGGATCAGACGCCTGAAAATATCAGCCCGGAGGAAAATCCGAGCCTCGATCCGGTCCTGCTGGACGATCTTGTCGATGCAATCGACGAGCACGACAAGCCGTGGCTGTCGCGCACCCTCCTGCGCCTCCATCCGGCCGATGCGGCCGATGCGCTCGAACAGCTCTCCACAGACATCTTTCTGGAGGGCGTGCGGCTGCTCGGCGGGGCGCTGCCGAGCGAGATTCTGATCGAGCTGCGCGACGAGTATCGCGAGCGCGCTGTTGAGATTCTGCCCGACGAGGTCGTCACAGAAGCGCTCGACCTGCTCGATTCCGACGATGCCACCACCATCCTGGAAGACCTCGACGAGGAACGCCGCGACAAGATCCTCTCTGAAATTGCCCCGCACGATCGCGCCGCGTTCGAACATGGCCTGGCCTACGAGGAAGAAACCGCCGGCCGCCTCATGCAGCGCGAGGTGTTCGCGGCGCCGGAATTCTGGACGGTCGGCGAGGCCATCGACCATGCCCGCGCCCAGGGTGACCGGCTGCCGGAACAGTTCTACGAGGTCTGCATCGTCGATCCGGGCATGAAGGTGCGCGGCGTGATCCCGCTCTCCATGCTGATGCGCACCGACCGCGCCGTGCCTCTGGTCGATATCATGCTGCCGCTGCAGAGCGATATCCGCGCCGACATGGACCAGGAAGAGGTCGCCTACCAGTTCCAGAAGTACCACCTCGTCCAGGCGCCGGTGAAGGACGCCGATGGCCGCCTGATCGGGATCATCACGGTGGATGACATGGTCGAGGTCATCCAGGACGAGAACACCGAGGACTTCCTGGCCCTGTCCAACGTGTCGTCGGCTGACGGCTCGCACACCGTCTGGGAGAGCGTGCGGGCCCGCGCGCCCTGGCTGGCGGTGAACCTGATCACCGCCTTTGTCGTGTCCGCCGTCATCGCCCTGTTCGAGGGCACGCTGCAGCAGATCGTGGCGCTGGCCATCCTGATGCCCGTGGTCGCCGCGCTTGGCGGCAATGCCGGCAGCCAGGGCCTGGCTGTCAGCGTGCGCGCCATCGCCGAGCGCGAGCTGGAAGGTTCGGCCGCGCGCCGGGCGATCCTGCGCGAATGCCTGACCGGGCTGGTCAACGGCGTCCTGTTTGCCATCGGCGTGGCGATTATCGCCTTCATCTGGTTCCGCGATCCGGGCCTGTCGGGCGTGATCGGCGTGGCGATGCTGGCAACCTTCATCTGGGCCGGGCTGTCGGGCGTGCTGGTGCCGCTCAGCCTCAAGCGCATGGGCGCGGACCCGGCGGTTGCATCTTCGGTCTTCGTGTTGACGATGACCGATATTGTCGCCTTCTTTTCCTTCCTGGGGCTGGCCAGCCTGGTCCTGCTGTAATTTCGGCAGGCGGAGGGCAACGGCTTATCGATTGCAGTTTGCAGGGCTAGAACGGGACGAGGTGTCCCAATTCGGAGCAGCCGATGTCCGGGCGCATGCGCACATCACCGGCAGGGATAGACCTGATCATGCGGTTCGAGGGGTTTCGCGAAACCTCTGCGGAACTGCCGAACGGTGGATATGTCATCGGCTACGGGCACACGACCCATGCCAAGGCACGCCAGCGGATCACCGAGGACGATGCCCGCACGCTGCTCAAGGGCCACGACCTTCCCCCCATCGAAAAGGCGATCATCACGCGCACCCTGGCACCGCTCAGCCAGAACGAGTTCGACGCGCTGGTTGCCTTCGCCTTCAATATCGGCCTCGACAATTTCCTCGAAAGCGATGTCTTCGCGCTGGTGAATTCAGGCGCCAAACTCAATGCTGCCGAGGCCATGGCCTCCTGGCGCAAGGCGCGTGTGGATGGCCGGGTGATCGTGGTCGATGCGCTGGTGCGCCGCCGCGCGGCCGAGCGTGCGCTGTTCCTGGAAGTGCCCGGCGGGCCGACCCCGGCGCCGACCCCGCTCGTCCGCCCGGTGCTCGATCTCGCCAGCGCCATCATGCATCCGCGCGAAGCCGCCCGGCAGATCACCGCCGAGGATGACGATGAAACCGGCGCGGTGCGGCTCGGCATCGCTGAGGATGAGGTGCCCGCCGCTGCAAGGCCGGCTGAGAAAGAAGAGGGTGAGCCACGCAAGGAAAGCGCGCCGGAGGCCGCCGCCCGCGCAGTGACCGAACGCCTGACCCGCATCCTCGGCGACGAGGCCGGCCTGAAGCCGGCCAACGATATCCCGCCCCAGTCCGAGGGGCCGAGCGTTGAGGAAATCACCCAGGCGGTATCGGAACTGGCCGATCCGAGGCCGGCCAATGGCGACCAGCAGGTTGCCAGCAATGATCATGACGCCCCGCGCGATCTGCCCCCACCCATGGTGCAGTCGAAGACTTCGCCCGTGCAGGCGGTGGAAGAGGCCGAGGAGGTGGGCGAGGAGGCCGAGGAGGCCGAAGCCGAACCCGAGGAACAGCCCGTCGAGGTCAATGGCACCGACCACACCGAGCCTGAGGATGTGCCCGATCATCTTCTGGAGCGCTCCATGGTTGACGACCTGGAAGAGGTCGCCGCCCAGACCCTGGCGCGCGACCCGGATTTTGATCCCGACGTGAACGGTGCGCCCGCGCCCTGGGGGTCGCTACTGCTCTACGGCCTGGCTGCCTTCGGCGGGGCGATGATCGGCGCCTGGGGGCTCGACCACCTTCTCGACGCCATGTCGTCCACCTCGCCGCTGCAGAGCGACTGGGACCTTTATGCCGGCCCGTTCGCGCTGATGGTCGGCGCGCTGATTTTCCTGGTGATGACCTATTACCTGTTGCGGGCGCTGTTCTCGAAATCCTGAGTTCCTCCGCGGGCGATTGGCAGGCCATCCGGCTTGGTCTAACTCTTCCCTCATGAGCACATATACCGATCTCCGCCTGCGCCTGCTTCCGGGCAAAACCGTATGATGGCGCGCGGGTTGGTGCAGAACATACAGGGCTGGAACAATTATGCCCGCGCCAGCATCGCCTTTCTCCAGCAGGATTTCGAAACCCTGAAAGCCGAACGAGACCTGTTGGCCGCCCGGGATATGCGCGGGCTCAACACCAGCGCCGTGGACGGCCTGATCCGCTGTTTCGACAGGCCCTATCTGGAAGCCTATGGCTCGGCCGAATGCCGCAACCCGCCTTCTGATCCGGCCCCGGAATGAGCGGGCTGACGATCCGCGCTGCAACAGCGGAGGATGCGCCGGCCATCGCGGCGATCTACGCTCCCATCGTCCGTGATACCGTGATCTCATTCGAAACCGAGCCGCCCGGCGAGGCCGAGATCGCACGGCGGATCGCGGCGGTGCAGGCGGTTTATCCCTGGCTGGTTTCAGTGGGCGCGGAGGGCGGGGTGACGGGCTATACCTATGCGACGCGGTTCCGCGAGCGGGCGGCCTATCGCTGGTGCTGTGAGTCCACTGCCTATGTCGCCGAGAGTACACGCGGGCAGGGGGTGGGCCGCCGGCTTTATGCGGCGCTGTTCGACATGCTGCGCCGGCAGGGCTTTCTCTCGGTGGTCGGCGTCATCACGCTGCCCAATGCCGCGAGTGTCGGTCTGCACGAGGCGATGGGGTTCGAGCCGGTGGGGGTCTACCACAATGCCGGGTTCAAGTTCGGCGCCTGGCACGATGTCGGCTGGTGGACGCTGGAACTGGGTCCGTTCGGGAACGAGCCGCGAGAGCCCATCCCCTTTCCCGAACTCGGCTGAGGCCGGGCGGAACAAGCCCTCTCGGCATCCGTTGATCGGTCATGTTCTCGGTACGCCGCAGTCAGACCGCCTCGTCGCAAGCGCCCGGCCGCCCGGACTATTCCGGACTGTCGGCGCTGTTCATCAACACGACGCTGAAACCCTCCAGCCAGCACAGCCACACATCTGCGCTCATGGACGTGCCCGCACAGGTGATGCAATCGGCGGGCGTCGCCGTCAGCCATATCCGCGCCGCCGATCATGATATCGCGCCGGGTGTCCAGCCGGACATGCACGAGGCGGGCTTTCCCGGCGATGCCTGGCCCGAGCTCTGGCCGAAAGTGAAGGCCGCCGATATCCTGGTGATCGGCACGCCGATCTGGCTGGGCATGAAAAGCTCGATCTGCCAGCGCGTGATCGAGCGTCTCTATGCCCAGTCCGGTCAGCTCAACGACAAGGGCCAGTCGGTCTATTACGGGCGCACGGGCGGGGTGATCGTGACCGGCAACGAGGATGGCGCGAAGGCCTGCGCGCGCGAGGTGCTCTATGCGCTTTCGCATCTGGGCTACACCGTGCCGCCGCAGGCCGACGCGGCCTGGCTCGGTGAGGTCGGCCCCGGGCCGAGCTATGGCGATGAGGGCTCTGACGGGCCGGGTCTGGAGTTCACCCAGAAGAATGCGGTCTTCATGGCCTGGAACCTGATGCACGTATCCTGGATGTTGAAGCAGGCCGGCGGCCTGCCAAGCTATGGCAATGACCGGCGCGCCTGGGAGGAGGGCGCGCGCTTTGACCATCCCGAACCGGAACGGATCAGGGCCTGAGCGATAGCCCTCATCCCGAGTGGAGATGCGGGGCGGCGAGGGCGCTCTCTCATTGCATCCCCCACGGTTCGTCGCCGCTCACCATGAGGCGAGGCTTAACCCGTCAGGGTTTCCGCCATCAGGGTTTCGCCGATGCGCCTGCTCTGGCTGGTGCTCGGGAACAGCTCGCCGCCTTCGAGCGCGATCCTGGCCGCTTCATAGCCGGCCTCGACGGACTCGTCATAGGCCTTCCAGTCGCGCAGTTCGACATCCTTCAGTTCCGGCAGGATCAGCATGTCGGTCAGCTCGCGCCCGGCATTCGGATTCACCTTCAGCGTCGCTGCGCGCATCAGGAGGCCGGCAATCGGCGGCGGGGCGGAAAAGCCGTGCTCTGCGACCCAGGAGAAAAAGCCCTGCGAGCGCTCGAACTCTTCAGCCGCCAGGCCCTCCGGCGCACGCGCCACATCGCAGCCGATGATCGCGCCGCGATGAAAGTCGCGCATCACATCGACGGGGAAATTGTTCAGCACCGCGCCGTCGACCAGCACCTCGCCATTGTCGACCACCGGCGGTAGGATGCCCGGCAGGGAGATGGTCGCACGCAGGGCCTCGCGTAGCTTGCCCGATCGGTGCACGCGATAGGCGCCGTCGGTGAGATTGGTCGACACCGCGAAGAAGGGCAGGGCGAGATCGCCGATCTCGGCCTCGCCGAAATGCTCCTTCAGCCGGTTGTTCACCCGTTTGCCGCGCACCATGGAGACCACCGGCAGGGTCCAGTCACCCAGTGGGTTGGAATCCACGAAAGCCTTGCGGATACGCTGGTCGATCTCTTCATCGTCCCAGCCCATGGCCACACAGGCCGCGACCACCGCGCCCATGGAGGCCCCGCCGACAAAGTCGATCGGCACGCCCTTTTCGCGAATGGCGCGGATGACGCCGATATGGGCATAGGCCCGTGCGCCGCCGCCCGACAGGACCACACCGACAGACCGGCCGGCCATGACCCGTGCAAGCCGGTCGCAATCCTCGCCCTCCAGCCGGCGCCAGTGCAGCACGCGGCTCGCCCCGGCGGCCTCGCGCCATTCCACCGGCCGCGCGGCCGAGCGTTCCGCGCCCGGATGGCAGATCACCACATCGACCAGGCGGAAGGCCTGGGCCGGGGAATTGTCTTCCGGCATCAGCGGGTTTGAGGGCCGGGCATCGGCGCGCGCCATGACCCAGACCCGGTCGGCCTGGCGCATGGCCAGGCGATACCAGGAGGAATCCTGCAGCGGCGTGATCAGCATGACGATATCGTTCTCGCGTTCGAGCTCGTCGAAATAGGCCGCCGGCTTGTCGTCGCCCATGGCGGCATCGATGATACAGGCGCGCAGCCCCTGTTTCGCCAGCGCATCGCGGATGGCATTGGCGCGCAGCTCCAGGTCGAGCGTCGGCGAGGTGGCGACCATCGCGAAGACTTTCGGCTCGGCGCGGTCAGAGCGCCGGCGCGACTGTTTCAGGCGCAGGAGGATAAGGCGGATCATCGCTTCCAGGATCTCCGGCTCGGCCTTGATCAGGCGCTCAAAGCCCTTGCGGGAGATGCGCAGCACTTCGGAATCGCGCAGGGCATAGACGCTGTTGGAATGGGGCGCATCCTCGACCTCGCCATCGCCGTCGCTGTCCTGGGCCAGGAAGAGCGCCATCTCGCCGACCGGCTCGCCGGCACGGATATGGCCGACAAACTCGGTGCGCCCGTCCATCGCCTTGCGGAAGGTGCCGAGCGCGCCGGAGATGACGAAATAGATGCAGTCCGACAGGTCGCCGGCCTCGAACAGTGCGGTGCCGGCCGGCAGGCAGAACCAGCTGGCTTCCTTGCCGGCGGCACGCAGGGCGCGTCGGGGGACATCCGCCAGAAAGGGGATGGACTGAAGGAAAGAGGCCAGATTCGTATTCATGCGTGTAAACATGAGGGAGGCCGATCCTTCTGAAAAGTGCCTGGGCGCCTTCTGTTGTCTCACCGGGTGGTGACGTTCACGTGACGTGGGGTGCCGATACACCCGCCGCCCTGTGTTTGCGGGCTTGCAAAAGCCGCGCCTTGTATGTGTGTCAGAAGAAGGCTTGCACTGGGATTAGAATGTACTGATATGTAGCGTTCGGACGGATCGCATAGCGGTACGTTCGGCGATTCCGCACTCAAAGGCTATCGACAATGACCGACTCTCGCCCCGAAGGATTCAACTACGTCCCCTATGTGGTGGAGCAGACCAGCCGGGGCGAACGCGGATACGATATCTATTCGCGTCTTCTGAAAGAGCGCATCATCTTCGTGACCGGCCCGATCGACGATGGCACCGCCACCACCGTGACGGCCCAGCTGCTCTATCTTGAGTCGGAAAACCCCAAGAAAGACATCGCGATCTATATCAACAGCCCCGGCGGCTATGTCTCCTCCGGGCTCGCGATCTATGACACCATGCAGTATATCCGCTGCCCGATCTCCACCGTGTGTATCGGCCAGGCGGCGAGCATGGGTTCGCTGCTTCTGGCGGCTGGCGACAAGGGCCAGCGCATCGCCCTGCCGAACGCGCGCATCATGCTTCACCAGCCGTCCGGCGGTTATCGCGGTGTCGCGACCGATATTGAACGCCACGCCGAGGAAATCATCGATCTGAAGCGCCGGCTGAACGAGATTTACGTCAAACACACTGGCCAGGAATACGACACTATTGAGCGTAAACTGGACCGCGATACCTTCCTCACGGCCGAAGAAGGTGTGGAATTTGGCATCGTTGACCGCGTTTTCCAGCGCAGAGTGGACGAAACCGAGACAAAATAGCAGCCTGGAGTTGGCCCCTTGCTTGCGGGGCATGGTTGCATATGATCGAGTAGTGGGGCCGGCAAGGATGCGGCGCGTGTAAGGACGCCGTTAACCCGGAAGCCGGCATTGAGGCCAGTATGACCAAGCAAACCAACAACGGCGATTCAAAGAATACGCTCTATTGTTCCTTCTGCGGCAAGAGCCAGCACGAGGTGAAAAAGCTGATCGCCGGGCCGACAGTGTTCATCTGCGATGAATGCGTCGAGCTGTGCATGGATATCATCCGTGAGGAGAACAAATCCTCGATCAGCCGCTCTCGCGAGGGGGTGCCGACGCCGCAGGAAATCTGCGACGTGCTCGACGACTATGTGATCGGCCAGGGCTATGCCAAGCGCATCCTCTCTGTGGCCGTCCACAATCACTACAAGCGCCTGGCGCATGCTGCGAAGAATGACGGCGTGGAGCTGGCCAAGTCCAACATCCTGCTGATCGGACCAACCGGTTGCGGCAAGACCCTGCTCGCCCAGACCCTGGCGCGCGTGCTCGACGTGCCCTTCACCATGGCCGATGCCACCACGCTCACCGAAGCGGGCTATGTCGGCGAGGATGTCGAGAATATCGTGCTCAAGCTGCTGCAAGCCTCCGACTACAATGTCGAGCGGGCCCAGCGCGGCATCGTCTATATCGACGAGATCGACAAGATTTCCCGCAAGTCCGACAACCCGTCCATCACCCGCGACGTGTCGGGCGAGGGCGTGCAACAGGCCCTGCTGAAGATCATGGAGGGCACGGTTGCCTCCGTGCCGCCCCAAGGCGGGCGCAAGCATCCGCAACAGGAATTTTTGCAGGTCGACACCACGAACATCCTGTTCATCTGCGGCGGCGCCTTTGCCGGCCTCGACAAGATCATCGCCCAGCGCGGGGAAGGCTCCACCATCGGCTTCGGCGCCGATGTGAAGGATGCCGAGGAGCGCGCAACCGGTGCGGTGCTGCGCGACTGCGAGCCGGAAGACCTTCAGCGCTACGGCCTGATCCCGGAATTCATCGGCCGCCTGCCGGTGATCGCGACCCTGGAAGACCTCGACGAGCCTGCCCTGGTGCAGATCCTCACCCAGCCGAAGAACGCGCTGCTCAAGCAGTATCAGCGCCTGTTCGAGATGGAGAATGTCGAGCTGACCTTCACCGACGAGGCGCTCTCTGCGGTGGCCAAGAAGGCGATTGTCCGCAAGACCGGCGCGCGCGGCCTGCGCTCGATCATGGAGGGCATCCTGCTCGACACCATGTACGAGCTGCCCAATCTGCGCGGCGTGCAGGAAGTGGTCATCAATGGCGAGGTCGTCGACGGCAATGCCGAGCCGCTCTATGTCCACGGCGAAGCCCAGCAGGGCGCGGCGAGCTAGGCTGTCTCAAGAAACTTTGCAGCGCTCTGATCTTCCCCCGTTCACGGGGGAAGTGGCCCGCGAATGCGGGTCGAAGGGGGCAGCCTCTTGTTTCCCGCCCCATGGTTCGTCTCCGCTCACCATGAGGCTACGGGATACCTGGCCGAAAAGTTGATCTTTCGAGCCACTATTAGCCTCATGGTGAGCGGAGACGAACCATGCAGGCGGGCGGCACGCTCAACCTTCCTGTTTGGGCCACCGCCGTTTCGCTGGATCGGCAGGAGCTGTGCGCGATTTCGACAGGCGCTTGAGCTCGCCGATATCACCGCGAATAAGAGCTTCCTTCTTTGCCCTTGACCACCGCTTGATCTGGATTTCGGCCTCAATGGCTGGATCGGCTTCGGTCCATGACTGCGACCACATCAGCTCAACGGGGCGTCTGGAATATGTGTAGGCTTTCGGAAAAGCTCCGGCATTGTGTTCGTGCACGCGATCTTCCACATCCACGCCGCGATGGGAGCCGACATAGTACGAACCATCAGCGCATTTCAGGATGTAGACAAAGAAGGCTGTCTCCACGGCACGCCCCATGGTTCGTCTCCGCTCACCATGAGGGTTTTGCTGGCGTTTTGCCAGGCAAACACCCCCCCTTGAAATCCTCGCTGATCAAACCGGGTTGAACGGACCTGTGGAAGATCCAACATCTGATCTGTTGAAAGACAAGAATCGCCCGACACTCGGGTGACAACCGGCCCCGTTGCCGCTGAGCGGGACAAGGGCCAATCTGAGGAGGCAGCTCAATGCCAGAACAAAAAACCCTCCCGGTCCTGCCCTTGCGGGACATCGTCGTGTTTCCGGACATGGTGGCGCCGCTCTTCGTGGGCCGTGACAAGTCCGTGCGCGCGCTTGAGATGGTAGAGGATGGCGAGAACGAGATCATGCTGGTCGCCCAGCAGGACCCGACCGTCGACGACCCACACGCCGACGACCTTTATACGGTCGGCACGATCGCAACCATCCTGCAGCTCCTGAAGCTGCCCGACGGCACCGTGAAGGTGCTGGTGGAAGGGCGCGACCGTGCCCAGCTGACGAACCTGCACGACCGCGGCGACTATTTCGAAGCCGAGGTGCTCACCACCGAGGTCCAGGAGTCCCATGGCGAAGACCTGGAAGCCCTTGTGCGCGCGGTCACCGAACAGTTCGAAAACTATGTGAAGCTCAACCGGAAGATCCCGCCGGAAAGCGTTTCCACGATTGCCCAGATCACTGAGCCCGGCCGTCTGGCCGATGCGGTCGCCAGCCAGCTCTCGGTCAAGCTCTCCGACAAGCAGGAAATGCTGGAGATGACCGACTCGCGCACGCGCCTTGAAAAGGTGTTCGCGCTGATGGAAGGCGAAATGGGCATGCTCCAGATGGAGCGGAAGATCAAGAACCGCGTGAAGCGGCAGATGGAGAAGACCCAGCGCGAATACTATCTCAACGAGCAGATGAAGGCGATCCAGCGCGAGCTGGGCGAGGCCGGCCAGGATGGCGGCGAACGCGATGAAGTCGCCGAGCTCGAAGAGAGGATCGCCGAGGCCCAGTTGCCGGAAGAGGCGCGCGCGAAAGCCGAAGGCGAGCTGAAGAAGCTGCGCCAGATGAGCCCGATGTCGGCCGAGAGTACGGTCGTGCGCAACTATCTCGACTGGATCATCTCGCTGCCCTGGAATGCTCGCAAGGACATCTCCATCGACCTCGACAAGGCCGAGGCCCAGCTCGACGGCGACCATTACGGCCTCGACAAGGTGAAAGAGCGCATCCTGGAATATCTCGCCGTGAACAAGCGGACCGAGAAGATGCGCGGACCGATCCTGTGCCTGGTCGGCCCGCCCGGCGTCGGCAAGACCTCGCTCGGCCGCTCCATCGCCGAAGCCACCGGCCGCGACTTCGTGCGCGTGTCGCTCGGCGGCGTGCGCGACGAGAGCGAGATCCGCGGGCACCGGCGGACCTATATCGGTTCCATGCCGGGGCGGATCATCCAGTCGCTGAAAAAGGCCAAGTCCGGCAATCCGCTCTTCCTGCTCGACGAGATCGACAAGATGGGCATGGATTATCGCGGCGATCCGGCCTCGGCCCTGCTGGAGGTGCTCGACCCGGAGCAGAACTCGACCTTCAACGACCACTATCTCGAGCTCGACTATGATCTGTCCGATGTGATGTTCGTCACCACGGCGAACTCGCTCAACATGCCCCAGCCCCTCTTGGACCGCATGGAGATCATCCGCATCGCCGGCTACACTGAGGATGAGAAGCTGGAGATCGCCAAGCGCCACCTGCTGGTGAAGATTCGTGACAATCACGGCCTGAAGGAAGGCGAGTGGACCGTCACTGAGGGCGCCATCCGCGACCTGATCCGCTACTACACCCGCGAGGCGGGCGTGCGGAACCTGGAGCGGGAGATCGCCCGGCTCGCCCGCAAGGCGGTTCGCAAGATCGCCCAGTCGGATGCGTCCGAGATCACCATCACGCCGGAGAACCTGTCGGATTTCGCAGGCGTGCGGAAGTTCCGCTATGGCCTGGCCGACGAGACCGATCAGATCGGTGCCGTCACGGGCCTTGCCTGGACCGAAACCGGCGGGGATCTCCTCACCATCGAAGCGGTTTCCATGCCGGGGCGCGGCAATATGAAGGTGACCGGGAACCTGCGCGACGTGATGAAGGAATCCATCCAGGCGGCGAGCTCCCTGGTGCGCTCGCGGGCGGTCAATCTCGGCATCAAGCCGACGGCCTTCACCACGACGGACATTCATGTCCACGTGCCCGAGGGTGCCACGCCCAAGGACGGCCCGAGTGCGGGTGTCGCCATGACCACGGCCATCGTCTCGCTGCTGACCGGCAATCCGGTCTCCCGCGAGGTCGCCATGACCGGCGAGATCACCCTGCGTGGCCGGGTGCTGCCGATCGGTGGCCTGAAGGAGAAACTCCTCGCGGCCCTGCGCGGCGGCATCAAGACGGTGCTGATCCCGCAGGAGAACGAGAAGGATCTCGTCGACATTCCGGACAATGTGAAAACACAGCTGAACATTGTCCCGGTCTCCGACATCAATGAGGTGCTCGCCCGCGCCCTGACGCGGCCGCTGCGCCCCATCGAATGGACCGAGGAAGACGAAGCCCAACTGCAGGCGAACCTCGCCGGGCAGGGCAGCAATCCCGCTGGCGGCTCGGACGTGATCCGCGCGAACTGAGCCAGTCCTGCAACACTGTTATCGAGGCGGCCGCTCCACTGGAGCGGCCGTCTTGCATTTGTGCGCGGAGTGGCCCAAACAGGGCAGCCTGGAAGCGCCTTCAGGCAAGGCGCGCCCAGGCTTTGGGGGCGGTTAGCTCAGTTGGTAGAGCATCTCGTTTACACCGAGAGGGTCAGCGGTTCGAGCCCGTTACCGCCCACCATTTCTTCCGGGTATCGGCTTCGCCGATAAAATTTGATCCGGGGGATCAAATTTACGGAAGAAATGCCCCGGCAGGGGCCTTCACTGTTTGCTCTCCGCTTCGCTACGCTCCGCGATAGAGCGCGCTCAGGGCCGAGTCCTTGTTTGATCCCCGCTTCACTGCGTTTTGTGATGGATCGAGCTCAAGGCTGCCTGCCCCCAGAGCAGCTGATCCCCGCGCAGGCGGGGATCCATGGACTGCTGTCCGGCCGGCCCATGGACCCCCGCTTTCGCGGGGGATGCGGGAGGGAAGGCTTGCGCCTTTATTCCGACAACGGGCCCCCAGAGCCGATTCCCCGTGGCTTGACCGCGGGGCCCATCACCCACTCTTGCGGCCATGCCATATGGAGAAACAGATGCTCCGGCGGCGACGCCCGACTCCAGCGCCACCATCTCTCCCGCCGCCCTGTCCAGAGCTGGACCCCGTGGTCAAGCCACGGGGAGTCGGTTCTTGAAATCCGACCCACTTGCCGCGGCCCGCACACTCTCGGGCATGAACCCGCTCGCCGATCCCTTCTCAAAGGTGCACCCGCTCTTCTGGCCGGTGCTGTGGCTGAGCCTGCGGGCCTTCGTGGCCTGGACCGGCAAGCTGATCGAAGCTGGCCATGGCTATGCCAGCATGCGCGTTGAGATCACCTGGTATGGCTGGATCCATGTCGTGTATCTGGATCTTAGCCCCGAGCGGGCGGCCTTCAACCGCCATATGCATGGCGTGGAGGAGGAGGGCTGGCGCGGTGTGCTGGCAAAGGCCGGGCGGAAAATCGAGGATCTGCTCTCGGTCGGCACCTTGCCCGCCTACGGGGAAAGTCCCCGGAGGGCGGAGGGAGGATGCCCCACGCGTCGGCATTCTGGTTTCAGGCTAGACGCACCAGCCCCCGCCATCCTCGACACCAGCTAACCCCCAGGACCGTTCGGAGGAAAACGCTCATCGCGTTTTCTGGTCTCCTCACTCCCCGCGCAGGCGGGGATCCATGGGCCGCTATTGCAGCTGGAGATCCCGGTGGTGAGGCCAGTCCATGGCCCTCGCCTTCGCGGGGGATGGCGGAGATAAAGGCTGAGGCTTCAGTTGTGACCGCCGCAGCGCCCCGCGCGTCTCGCGGGCGCCGGTGCTGCATGATGCGCGCTGTGTGGATTGACCGGCCCGTACTGACGGCGTTAAGCGCCAGAAGCTATCTGCTTCACAATGCCCGGAAAGTGCAGACCATGTTTGATCATCCCTCCTTCGATGCCCATGAGGGCGTTCACGCATTCTATGACGAGACGTCGGGGCTGCGGGGGATCATTGCGATCCACTCGACATATCTCGGCCCGGCCGCAGGCGGATGCCGGATGTGGAACTACGAGACCGGCACGCAGATGCTCACCGATGCGCTGCGCCTGTCGCAGGGGATGAGCTACAAGAACGCCATGGCGGGCCTGGAGCTCGGTGGCGGCAAGGCCGTCATCTGGGGCGACAGTCACAAAGACAAGTCGCGCGATCTGTTCCTGGCCTTCGGCCGCGCGGTGGAGAGCCTGCAGGGCAAATACTACACCGCCGAGGATGTCGGTATCGATGTCGCCGATATCCAGATTGCCGGCGAGGAAACCCGCTACGCTGCAGGTCTTTCCGAGGGCGAGGACGCGAGCGGGGATCCGTCGCCGGTTACCGCGCTCGGCGTGTTCCGTGGCCTGAAGGCCGCCGCCGCGCGCGCCTTCGGCAGTGACGATCTTGAGGGCCGCACCGTGGCCGTGCAGGGCGTCGGCTCGGTCGGAGGGTATCTCTGCGAACATCTCGCCCATGCCGGCGCGAAGCTGATCATCTGCGATGTCGATACCGAGGCGCTCACCGAGGTCGCCAAGCTGACCGGCGCCGTCATTGTCCAGCCCGACGAGATCTATGACCAGGACGCCGACATCTTCTCGCCCAACGCCCTCGGCGCGATCATCAACGAGACGACGCTCGAAAAGCTGAAGATAAAGGTGATTGCCGGTGGGGCGAACAACCAGCTGATCATCCCGGAAATGGGCGAGTTCGTGCGCCGCAAGGGCATCGTCTATGCGCCGGACTATGTCATCAATGGCGGCGGTATCATCAATGTCGCCTCGGAAATCCGCGGCGATTATTCCATGGACTGGGTGAACGACAAGCTCGACACGCTGATCGCCACGCTCGAACAGGTGATGGACACCGCGCTCAGCGAGGATGTGCCGACCAATCTTGTGGCCGACCGCATTGCCCGCGCCCGGATCGGGCGGGGTTAGCAGTGCTTTGAGCATTGGCGGAACCACGGAAATCCGCGAATCCCCGCGAAAGCGGGGATCCATGGACGAAAGATGGTCCAGGTGCTCAGGGCTGCGTTCCTGTCATCCGCCCCATGGTTCTCCACGCGCCATGAGGCGGATGCCCGATCAGGCCCGCTTGCGGTTCCACCAGCCCATGCGGCGGGGCTTTTTCTCTTCCGGTTCGGCCTCGGTTTCAGGCTCCGGTTCTGCCGGCGTTTCGGGCTCAGCTTTCGCTTCCGGCTCCGGAGCGGGCGAGGTTTCGGCGTCCGTTGTCATTTCGGGCGCCGGTTCCGGCTCGGGCTCAGGGGCAGTTTCTGCCTCTGGCTCAGCTTCCACGACAGGTTCTTCATCAGCCACGGGCTCCGCGTCGGCAGGCTCGGCTTCAGCCTCCACCGTTTCCGGCTCGGATACAGCTTCCACTTCGGCCGGCGCTTCATCAGCATCTTCAGAACCGTCCTCAGCCTCGGCTTCGGAGGCATTTTCCCCGGCGTCTGCCTCGCTCTCATTGCCGGCCGCGTCCGCGTTCGACTTGTTGCGCCCACGCCCGCCGCGGCGACGGCGGCGACGCTTCTTCGGCGCACCGTCCTCGCCGAGCTCACCGCTGGTCTCTTCGCCGGTTTCACGCGTCTGCGTTTCGGCGGGGGCAGTGGCCTCGGCCAGCACTTCGGCAAGCTCGGCCTCGGCGGTTTCCGGATTGTCGAGCATCTCGGTGACGGTCAGCGACACGCCATCCAGGAATGCGCCGCCATCCTCGGGGATGATGTCGCCTTTCGGACGGCTGAGGCTGTCGGGATCGATCGGCTCGAGATCCGGCACATCGGCGACGGCCTTGACCGTTTCGGCCTCGGGCGTTGCGCCCTCTTCGCGGCGCCGGCGGCGACCGCCGCGGCGGCCCCGGCGGCGGCGCTTGCGGCGACTACCGTCGCTCGCCTCGTCGTCGGAATTGTCGCTCACGGCCTCGGGCGCGGCGTCTTCCTCTTCCTCGTCGAGATCGACCACATCCAGCGCGCTGGATGTGGAGGGTTCTTCCGGCGCGGTCTTGCGGCGGTTGCGCTTGGGCCGGGACTTGGCGTTCGGGTCCTTCTCGGCGTGGATCGTGAAATCCCCGGCCAGCAGGGAATCCGAGGAGGTCACCGTGATGGCAAAGCCGGCGGAGGCCTCCACCGCGGCGACTTCTTCGCGCTTGTGGTTGAGCAGGTAGAGCGCGACATCGGTCGGCGCTTCCACCGTGATGGATTTCAGCCCGCCATGGGCCGCGCGGGCCTCGATGGCGCGCAAGAGCTGAAGTGTGGCCGATTCCACGCTGCGCACGCGCCCGGTCCCGTTACAGGCCGGGCAGGGGTCTGAGGTCGCCTGCAGGAAGCCGGCGCGGCGCCGCTGGCGCGAGATTTCCATCAGGCCGAATTGCGAGATGCGGCCGAACTGCACCCGCGCCCGGTCGATCTTGAGATGATCCTTCATCGCCTTTTCGATGGCGCGGACATTCTTGTTCTCGTCCATGTCGATGAAGTCGATGACGACCAGGCCGGCGAGATCGCGCAGGCGCATCTGGCGGCAGGCCTCTTCGGCCGCTTCCAGGTTTGTCTGCAGGGCCGTCTGCTCGATATTGCGGGCCTTGGTCGACTTGCCCGAGTTCACGTCGATGGCGACGAGGGCCTCGGTCTGGTTGATCACCAGATAGCCGCCGGACTTCAGGCGCACTTCCGGCTTGAAGATGGAATCGAGCTGTTCATCGATGCCATGGTCGACAAAGACCGGGACCGGGTCAGTCCATTTCTTCACCTTCCGGGCCTGGCTTGGCATGATCAGATTGGCGAGATCCTTGGCCTCGCGATAGGCGCCTTCGCCCTGGATCAGGACCTCTTCGAGATCCTTGTGGAACATGTCGCGCATGGCGCGGTGAACCAGGCCGCCTTCGGCATTGATCAGGCAGGGCGCCATGGACGACAGCGTCTTGTCACAGATCTGGTGCCACAGCTTGATGAGATAGTCATAGTCGCGCTTGATCTCGGCCTTGGTGCGCTTGGCGCCGGCCGTGCGGACAATGAGGCCCATGCCGTCGGGCATCTCGAATTCCGAGACGATGGATTTCAGCCGCTTGCGGTCTGCGCCATTGGCGATCTTGCGGGAAATGCCGCCACCGCGCGGGGTGTTGGGCATCAGCACCGAATAGCGCCCGGCGAGCGAAAGATAGGTGGTCAGCGCTGCGCCCTTGTTGCCACGCTCTTCCTTGGCGACCTGGACCAGCATCACCTGGCGGCGGCGGATGACTTCCTGGATCTTGTATTTCTTCAGATAGGAATTGCGCGGCGGGCGCTTCTTGCGCTGGGCGCCGCGGCCTCGGGCTGCGGGCTTCGCCTTGGGCTTGGTGGCGCCTTCAGAACCGTCACCATTTTCGGTGTCGGCATCAGCCTCTGCGCTGGCCTCTTCGCTTTCGTCATCTTCGTCGGAATCATCAGACGCGTCGGCTTCCGCCTCGTCCTCATCCTCGTCATCCTCGTCGGAGGACTCGGCGCTGGATTCGTCTTCTTCGTCCTCGTCATCGTCGAGGTCGAAATCGTCATCCTCATTGGCCGCAGCCTCTTCGGCGGCGGCTTTCAGCAGCGCTTCGCGGTCTGCCTGGGGCAGCTGATAATAGTCGGGATGGATTTCGGAAAAGGCGAGGAAGCCGTGGCGATTACCGCCATATTCGACAAATGCGGCCTGGAGCGAGGGCTCTACGCGCGTGACCTTGGCCAGATAGATATTTCCTCGAAGCTGTTCTCGTCCTTTTGTCTCGAAATCGAAATCGTCAACCTGTTGATCCGTCACGACGGCGACCCGGGTCTCTTCCGGATGGGCCGCGTCGATCAGCATGAGTTTGCTCATCAAACCGTACCTTTGTGCTCGGCGGCGGGGCCCAACTGAAATGTCCGGGGCCTGATCGGTCCGCGCCGATTCTTATTGTGGTGTGGAAGCCGCGACGAGGCATGGCTGCGCCGGGGCGGCGCAAACTTCTGTCCATGTCTCGACCGGCTTCGGCGTGCATTGGTCTTCCGCTTATCGGGGCACTGCATGGCGGGGGCCTTGTTGACCCAGGCGTGGCAGAGCAGGGAATCCAGATTTGTGTGGCTGGCCTCGCCAGCTCCTCATTCATGCAGGAGAACGGAGCATTTGGAAAGCCCTGTTACAGCAAAAGCTTGCTCATTTTGTGCTGATTGCGCGAAGTACATGTCCGGTTAATCAAGCCTCTGCCAGATAGGAAGCCGTCGACCACTGCACCGCGCTTAGCCATGCCGTTCTCCCGTTTCTCTCTCCTGTGCACTGTATTGTTCCTTTTGGGGATTTCCCTGACAGCGCCGCTCGCGCGCGCCGATATCGAATCGGTTCGTGTGGTCGGCGACGGCGAGTTCACGCGAATCACGATGTGGGCCGATGAGGCGGTCGAGGCGCGGGTGTTGATGTCGGGAGATGCCGGACCTGCGCAAATCCTGGTCTCCCTCGAAGGCGCCGCAAATACATCCGGTCCGCCCGTGCCCGTTCCACCGGCCACGGGGGTGAGCGGTTATGGCTGGCAGTCGGGCTTTCTCGCCTTCACCCTGGCCAAGCCAATGATGGTGGCGCGCCAGCTCAACCTGCCGCCGACCGGCGACGAGCCGCGCTACCGGCTGGTCATCGACCTGGCTGCGGTCTCCCAGGCGCGCTTCCGCCAGGCCGTTCAGCGCGATGCCAACTCGGTGTCCCAGCGTGCCCAGATTCATCTGGCCGCCGCCTCGCCGACCCTGCCGGAGGTGTCAGCCCGCCCGGCCCCGCAGGGTCATGAGGTGGTACTGGAACCGGCGCGTCCCGAGCCGGGGCGCTATCTGATCGTGATCGATCCCGGCCATGGCGGGCGCGATCCGGGTGCTACGGCGCGCTCCGGCCTGCGCGAGAAGGACGTCGTTCTGCGCGCGGCCCATACGTTGAAGGAAATCCTCGAGGAAGACGAGCGTTTCACCGTGCGCATGACGCGCGCCGATGACGAGTTCATCGAGCTGGAAGACCGCGTCACCCGTGCGCGCGAATGGGGCGCGGACCTCTTCATCTCGCTGCACGCCGATGCGGCCGCGAGCAGCGATGTCGCCGGGGCGTCTGTCTACACCATCTCCGAACGCGGCGAGGGCCGGATCGAACGCGAATCCCAGCGCAATGACTGGCAGATCGAGATTGAGGACGGCATTTCCGAGGAGGTTGGCGGTATTCTCGAACAGCTCACCCTGCGCGAGACCAAGTCCAATTCCGGCTATTTCGCCCAGCTCCTCCTGCCCGAACTCGCCGAGGCCGGCCCGGTGCTGCGCAACACCCATCGCGAGGCGGGATTTTATGTCCTGCTGGCCCCCGATGTGCCGGCTGTCCTGCTTGAAATGGGCTTTCTTACCAATGGGGCCGATGCCCAGCGGCTGGCCAGCCCGGCCGGTCGGCGCCGCACCGCTCAGGCTGTGGCCGACGCAATCGACACCTATTTCGACCGCCAGGACCTGATCCTGGTATCTAACTGATACGTCACCCGGTTTGCGGTGGCTCGCTGACACTTCCGCCTTTCCCCGGCGCAGCTGCGGCCTTACTCTGGTCCAAATGACATGCGAATCCGCGCACAGTCGGTAGAGGGACCGGCGCCCGTGCGGGCATGAGGGTACGAGGACCAGACCATGGCAGAAGCCAAGACGCGACGTTTCCTGACCTGGACGCTGATCAGGCGCCTGGCCATCTTCTTTGCGATCCTGGGTGTCCTGGGCATTGCCGCGATCTTCCTGGTCGTGGCTGCGCTCTCGCGCGACCTGCCCACCATTGAGCGCCTGGCCGAATACGAGCCGCCGATCACTTCGCGCGTGCATGCCGGCGACGGGCGACTGATTGCCGAATTTGCCGGCACTGGCGCGGACGGCACGCCGCAATACCGGGTCTATGTGCCCTATGAATCGATCCCCGACAATGTCGTGAACGCCTTCGTGGCCGCTGAGGACAAGAAGTTCTTCGAGCATAGCGGCATCGACTATGTCGGCATTCTGCGCGGGGCGATCAATTCGGCGAAGAACAAGCTGACCGGCTCCGGCGGCCTGCAGGGCGGCTCGACGATCACCCAGCAGGTGGTCAAGAACATGTTGCTCACGCGCGACCAGACCATTGTCCGCAAGATCAAGGAAGCGGTACTCTCGCGCCGGGTCGAGCGTGCTTTCACCAAGCAGCAGATCCTCGAGCTTTATCTCAACGAGATCTATCTTGGCGGGCGCTCCTACGGCATCGGCTCGGCGGCGCTGGAATATTTCGACAAGTCGCTCATTGAGCTGGACCTTTCCGAAGCCGCGATTCTCGCCTCGCTCGCCAAGGCGCCGGGTACGGTGAACCCCTATACAAGGCCGGAGCGCCTCCTGCAGCGCCGCAACTATGTGCTCGGCCGCATGGTCGAGGATGGCTATATCACCCAGGCCGAGGCCGACGAGGCCATCGCCCAGCCGCTGACCACCACCGGGCGCCTGCGCGGCGCGGAATATGAGGCGGCGACCTATTTCGTCCAGGAACTGCGCCAGGACCTGCTCGACACCTATGGCGAGGACGCGCTGGAAGATGGCGGCCTGTCCATCCGCACCACGATCGACACCAATCTCCAGCTGGCCGCGACCACTGCGCTGCGCGACGGCCTGGTGGCCTATGACCGCCGTCATGGTTATCGCGGCCCGCTAACCAGCATTGCACTCGACGATACCGCCCAGCAGACCCTGGCGGATTTCCCCATGCCGTCCGGACATGGCGACTGGGAAGCGGCGCTGATCACGGCGATCAACACCGACGGATCGGCTGCAGTGCGCCTGGCGGACGGAACCAGTTCCTCGCTCTACAAGGAAGACGTGGACTGGACCAGGAACACTTATGAGCGCGAGGATGGCCGCTCTGGCCTGTTGACCGGCGACATCATCCTCGTCGATGTCGAGCGCCAGGCGGCCGAGCTGAGCGAAGAGGAACTGCTCGATATCGAAAACCAGGAGCGGCCCTCGCCGCGCCGGGGCTCCGCGCTCGCCATCGTGCCGCCGCTCACCGAGCCGGCCGGCCAGGCCAATCTGCGCCAGCTTCCCGACGTGGAAGGCGCGCTGGTCGCCATGGACCCGCACACGGGCCGCGTGCTCGCCATGGTCGGCGGCTTCAGCTTCTATCGCAGCGCCTTCAACCGTGTGACCCAGGCGCGCCGCCAGATCGGCTCCTCCTTCAAGCCCTTCGCCTATGCTGCCGCGCTGGAGCAGGGCTATACTCCGGCGAGCAAGATTCTCGACGCGCCCTTCGTGGAGTTCGATGTCCAGGCCGACGATTTCTGGTCGCCCGGCAACTATGCCGAGGGCCGGTTCTATGGCCTCTCGACCATGCGTCTCGGCCTTGAGAAGTCGCGCAACCTGATGACCGTGCGGCTCGCCCAGGATGTCGGCATGGACGTGGTCGCCGAGTTCGCCGAACGCCTGAAGGTCTATGACCATCTCGATCCCTATCTCGCCATGTCGCTCGGCGCGGGCGAAACCCGGGTGATCGATCTCGCCCAGGGCTATGCCACCTTCGTGAATGGCGGCAAGCAGATCACCCCGATCATGCTCGACCGCATCCAGGACCGCCACGGCCGCGACATGTGCGTGACCGATCCGCATCTTCGCATCGCCGGCGAGAGCGAGGATATCATCCAGGTCGGCGATGCGGCCTGCTATGCCGGCCATGTCGAGACCGGCGAAGACGAGGCCGATGCGCCGGCCGACCCGATCGACGTGATCTGCCCGGACTGTAACAATCCGGCCGGCTGGCAGGGCGAGGAACCGCCTGCCCTGATCGATCCGCGCCCGCAGGTGCTCGACCCGATCGTGGCCTATCAAATGGTCCACATGCTCGAAGGCGTTGTCGAGCGTGGCACAGCGACTCGTGTCCGGCGCGTCGGCAAGCCGCTGGCGGGCAAGACCGGTACGACCAACGATTACAAGGACGCCCTGTTCATGGGCTTCTCGCCGGACCTTGTCGTCGGCATCTGGGTGGGGTTCGACTCTCCTCGTTCTCTGGGTGAAGGCGAGGGCGGCTCTGTCGTCGCCGCGCCGATCTTCACCGACTTCATGACGGCTGCCCTCGCCGATGCCGAGGCGCTGCCCTTCCGCGCCCCGCCGGGCGTGCGGATGGTGCGCATCGATGCCCGCACCGGCGAGCTTCCGGGCCCTGCCACCGACACGGTGATCCTTGAGGCCTTCCGTCCTGGCACCGAGCCGGGCGTCGCCTTCCAGGAGGACGACCAGTTCGACATTTTCGGCTCCGGCGGGGACATCTTCACCCCGCGCCGTAGCGTCGCCGATGAAGGCGTGCCGGGCGGCGATCCGTCCGCCAGCGATCCCAATGCCCAGCCCGGTTCGCCCGACGAGCTCGGCCTCGGCAACCGGGGCAATCCCCAGCCCTCGCCCTCCACCGACAGCGAGGACAATCCCGTTGCCGACAGCCTGGGCGACACCTGGTAGTCCCTGCCGGCCGGCGCCTTGACGGAGCCGGCCAACGCGTCCATCTCAGGCGGCCATAATTTCAACCTTCTCAAAGGGAGATTGCCGGCCATGTCCGCCGACATCCAGACCCTTGCCGCACAGATCGAGCAGTCCACGGCGCTGCTGAGGAGGCGTCTTTGACTGGGACGTCGCCACCAAACGTCTCGACGAACTGACCGCGCTGTCGGAGCGTCCCGATTTCTGGGACGACCCGACTGAAGCGCAAAAACTCATGCGCGAACGCCAGCGCCTCGCGAATGGCATCGAAACAGTCGAGGCGCTCGAAGGCGAGCTTGCCGACGGGCTGGAGCTCTATGAGCTTGCCGAGGGCGATGCCGACATGCTCGCCGATATCCAGGCCTCCCTGGAGCGCGCCGCCGCCCGCGCAGCCAAGGCCGAGCTGGAAGCGCTGCTGTCCGGCGAGGCCGACGCCAATGACGCCTATCTCCAGATCAATGCCGGCGAGGGCGGGACCGAGAGCCAGGACTGGGCCTCCATGCTGCGGCGCATGTATGTGCGCTGGGCGGAAAAGCGCGGCTACAAGGTCGAGGAGATGGACGAGCGCGTGGGCGAGGAAGCCGGCATCAAGTCCGCCACTGTCCAGATCAAGGGCGAGAACGCCTATGGTTGGCTGAAATCGGAGCAGGGCGTGCACCGCCTGGTGCGGATTTCTCCTTTCGACAGTTCCGCGCGCCGCCATACCAGCTTCGCCTCGGTTTCGGTCTCCCCGGTCGTCGACGACAATATCGAGATCGAGATCAATCCGTCCGATGTGCGCACCGACACCTACCGGGCCTCCGGCGCGGGCGGCCAGCACATCAACAAGACCGACTCGGCGGTGCGTCTCACACACGAACCCACCGGCATCGTGGTCGCCTGCCAGACCTCACGCTCGCAGCACTCCAACCGGGAAGAAGCCTGGCGCATCCTGCGCTCGCGGCTCTATGAGCTGGAGCTGCAAAAGCGCCGCGAGGCCACCGAGGCGGCCCATCTCGACAAGTCCGCCATCGGTTTCGGCCACCAGATCCGGAGCTATGTGCTCCAGCCCTATCAGATGGTGAAGGACCTGCGCACCGAAGTGGAAACCTCCGACACGGGCGGCGTGCTGGATGGCGACCTGGATCAGTTTCTCTCGGCCTCGCTCGCCCATGATGTCGGCGAGGCGCGGGAATAGGCCCTTTGGTTTGATCCCGTATCGGGCTCACGTCCTCACATGGATCGCGCTCAAGGCTGAGTCCTTGGTGTGATCCCGTATCGGCGCTTCGCGCCTCACATGGATCGCGCTCAAGGCTGTGCCGGCATCAGCACCGGCGTCCGCAAGGCGCGCGGGACGCTGCGGCGAGTGCAACTGAAGCTGAGCCTTTGTCTCCGCCACCCCCCGCGAAGGCAGGGGTCCATGGACAAGTCTCGCGACCGGGATCTCCCGGCTGCAATAGCGGCCCATGGATCCCCGCTTCTGCGGGGAGTGAGGAGACCAGAAAACGCGATGAGCGTTTTCCTCCGAACGGTCCTGGGGGTTAGCTGGTGTCGAGGATGGCGGGGGCTGGTGCGTCTAGCCTGAAACCAGAATGCCGACGCGTGGGGCATCCTCCCTCCGCCCTCCGGGGACTTTCCCCGTAGGCGGGCAAGGTGCCGACCGAGAGCAGATCCTCGATTTTCCGCCCGGCCTTTGCCAGCACACCGCGCCAGCCCTCCTCCTCCACGCCATGCATATGGCGGTTGAAGGCCGCCCGCTCGGGGCTGAGATCCAGATACACGACATGGATCCAGCCATACCAGGTGATCTCGACCCGCATGCTGGCATAGGCATGCCCCTCTTCGATCAGCTTGCCGGTCCAGGCCACGAAGGCACGCAGGCTCAGCCACAACACCGGCCAGAAGAGCGGGTGCACCCGGGAGAAGGGATCGGCGAGTTGCTTCATGCCCGAGAGTGTGCGGGCCGCGGCAGGTGGGTCGGATTGGCCGGCAGGTCCCTCGCCGGTTTCAATCCCGCTACCGATTGTTATTTGGGCCGGTCCACCAGAAGGAGGCATGCCAGCTCATTGCCGCCATGGCAGGCCAGATTATAGAGTTCTGCGGCGCGGCCCCGGTCTTTTGTCACGCCCTGGCCCTCATCGTAGAGCGCGGCGAGATTGTAGCAGGCATCGGCTTCTCCGCCATCGCAGGCCGTCTGAAAGAAATGCGCGGCCTGGACAAGATCCTCGTCCACGCCGAGCCCGTTTCGGTAAAGCGCGCCCAGGGCGTGGCAGCTCGCCGGGATGCCGGCTTCGCAGGAGGTGGAGAATTCCGAATAGGCGGTCTCGTACTCGCCCGTCTCAAGGGCCGCCTGGCCGCGCTCTGCGGCGGTTGGGGCCGGAACCGATGGCTGTGGTGAGGCCTGGCCGGCCTCACCTGCCGTGGGATCGGGTTCCTCGCTCCTGCCGGCAGGGTTTGAGGGCGTGCCGCTGGCCCGCCATTGCGGATCGAGATTGCGCAGGGCGCGGGCCAATGCTTCGCGCAGGCTTTGATCGGATGTCTCCTCCCGCCAGGCCTCCAGCAAGGCCATGGCGCTGGAACGGCGGTCCATGGCAACGGGCGTGTCGAGCCCGGCAATGATGATCGCTGCGCCCATGCGCGCGCGATACTCATCCACTCCGCTCACCGTGTCGATCTCGTCCAGGAAAGCACGGTTGAGGGCGCCGTTGGGAGACATGTTCATCAGGCGAATGAGTTCCTCGCGCGCAACATGACGTATCGGTCGCCCCTCCATGGACACATCACTGCTTGTGAGGTCCGCGATGTAGGGGGAGAGAACTTCCATGCCATAGCCATAGTCGGGGTCTGGCAAACTCGTATTGTCACGTGAACTGAGCCGCATGATTGCGTAGGAAGAGAGCATCAGGACAATCACGGCTCCAAGGGAGATCCAGGCCCAGGGCGGCCGACGGGATTTGCCGCCTGACTCCGCAGCCTTGCGTGTCTGGCGTGCGACCCGGTCCATGGTCTTTTGCGTGTGGGCGTCCAGGGCCGGGAAGAGCTCGTTCTTGCCTTCTGCGGCAAGGCGGAAGTCCTTGATCGCGGCGGCGTTTTGTTTGTCCACATCATGCCAGGCTTCCAGCTGGCGTACGCGGCGCGCGGCTTCGGACGCCATGGGATGACCGGGATGGTGTTCGGCGAAGGCGGCGTAGTTGCCCGGCTCGATGCTGTCCTCGATCTCGGCCCAGCCTTCATTGCCGGGTGGCGGCGCCGGTTCGGGCTCCGGTTCCGGCCGGGGCACCTGGATCAGGCCGAGGCCGCGGGCGAGGCGGATCGTATCCTCCTCGAAGCTGACCCGGCGGATCTCCACGCCGTTGCGCAAGCTGAGTTCCTTCAGGTCCTCGGGCAGCTGCTCGTGCGGCGGGACAGGCGCGCCGTCGAACAGGACGGGCACGACGGGGATGCCGCGCTTCAGGGCGCTGGCGATCTCGATGCGCACGAAATCGCCCGGATCGTCGAGCCGGCGCTCGCCGCCCGGACCGCGTGCCTCCAGCCAGCGCGGGCCGATCAGGGCCAGCAGCACTTCGCACTGGCTGACTTTTTCGTCGAGATAGGACGCGAAGTTCACGCCCAGCGGGATATTGTCGATATCGATGAAGATGTCGCGCGCCGGGTCATCCACATGCGGGCAAATGGCGGCATGCAGGCGGTCGGCCTGGTATTGCGTGTCCTCGCGACGGTAGGAAATGAACAGTCTGGCCATGGCCCGCGTCCCCTGCAGGGCCTCCAGACTAGGCCCGATGGGCGCCGGGCATCAAGTCGAGGGCAGGGCGGGCACAAAAAAACCGCCGGGCAGGGCCGGCGGTTTCTTCGAATTTCACCAGGCAAGTTGCCGATCAGGCATTGCCGCCGGGCTGTCCGGGCGGGGTCGCATTCGGCTTGGCCGGCGATGAGGCCGAGGATGTCTTGGGCGCGGACGGGCTGGCAGCTTTCGGGCCGGCATTTTTCAGCGGGTCGGTGGCGTGCTTGACCTGGCCTTCGAACACGGCGTTGGCCTGGATGGTCAACGAGGTGTGGACGATGTCGCCTTCCACCTTGGCGCCGGTTTCCAGTTCCACCTTGCGGCCGCGGATCGAGCCCTTGATCGTGCCCTTCACGGTGATCACCTCGGCGATGACCTCGCCGGTGATCGTGCCGGAGGCACCGATGGTAATGTCCTGGGCGGTCACATCGCCTTCGACATGGCCGTCGACCTGAAGTGCGCCTTCGGAATAGACCGAACCATTGATCTTCATGTCGGCGCAGATGATCGACGCGGCGACACGGCCGGCCGGCTTGCTTGCTGCGCCGCGAATGGCGTCTTGTGTCGGATTGCTGCTCAAGGGCGCGCCTCCACTTTCGCCGGGTTTATTGGTCTTGGTGAACATGTCTTCCTGCCTTCAGAAAATCGACCGGATCGTAGGCCTTGCCGTTGAAGTACACCTCATAGTGCAGGTGCGGACCGGTACTCCGCCCAGACGACCCCATCAACCCCAGCGTATCACCTATTGCAACGGTGTCACCCCGTGAGACGCTGATTGAGTTCATATGGGCATAGCGCGACTTGAATCCATAGCCATGGTCGACTTCCACCATGCGGCCATAGCCGGTCATGCGGCCGGCAAAGGTCACGGTGCCGGGACCAGCCGCCGCGATCGGCGCCTTGTAATAGGCGGCCATGTCGACCCCGTTGTGCCAGGCAGGACGGCGCGTGAACGGGTCGACCCGCATGCCGTAATTCGACGTCAGGCGTGCAGGCACGCCGATCGGCTCGGCCAGCGGGAGATTGTCGACGATGTCTTCGTAATACTTGGCTTCTTCCAGGCGGGCAGCCACCTGGAGAACCCGGCGATCAAAGACCGCGTCGGGGCCTTCCTCGATGCCGGAGGTCAGTTCGCCGATGGAGACGGCGGGGCCACCCATGGCGCGATTGTCCTCGATGCGGCCATTGCCGACCGCGGTCAGGCGCAGGATGCCGCGGGCACGCTCGGCGCGCTCGACCACGATGTCCTCGGCCTGGTTCAGCCAGGCTTCCTGGCTCTGCTCAAGCTCGTCGATGCGCGCGCGCACGCCGACGACTTCCAGCGAGGCGCCCGGCTGGACGCGCTCAATGCCCTGGCGGGCATCGGCTTCGTCGATCGTCGCTTCGAGCAGGAGGTCGGCATTGTCGCCGCGCAGGGTGGTGATATCGAGATCCTTGCCGCTTTCGAGCGCTTCAAGGATGACGGTGAGGGCCTGGTGGCGCTCTTCGAATTCGGCGGTGACGCGCTGGAAATCCTCGGTGCGCTCTTCCAGCAGCGTGCGTGACAGGGCGGTGTTGGCGCGCAGTTCCTGGATCCAGCGCTGATAGCGGGCAGTGGATTCCCCGTTTTCGGCGATGTCGTAGCTGCCGCCGGAACCGAACACGTAGGAGATGGTTGTCATGCCGGTCCAGCCGGCAATTGCGGTCACGCCGGCTGCAAGCATGGCCTGCTGCCAGGGCGACACAGAGATGTAGTGCACCGTGCCGCCGCTTCGGTGATAAATTTGTCTTTCGGGGAAGACACGGTCGAAAATCGCCCGCGCCCGCAAACTCAACTTCTTCATCTACGCCGCCCGCCGGTTGGTGATCCTATTATCAGCCGTCGGTTTCTCAGGCCAACGACCGTCCCAATCCCTGTTTTCAGTTCTAACCTGATCCTGCCTCGCCATGGAAGCCCTACTTGCCATGAAATCTGCATCAGATCGCCATGAACCGGTTAAAGTCTGATTAAGCTTTGTCTCGGATTGGGAACGATTGCCTAAATCTAAGGCTTATCTTACCGGGATTTCACCCAAAACCGCCTCGGCGTGACCCTTTACTTTCACCTTTGGCCAGACCTTCACCACCTTGCCGGCCGGATCGATCAGGAATGTGGCACGCTGGATGCCCATATATGTCCTGCCATAGAGCTGCTTCTCGACCCAGACGCCATAGGCCTCGCACAGCTCGCCGGTTTCATCGGAAACCAGCTCGACGCTGAGGCCCTGCTTTTCGCGGAAATTGTCGTGCTTTCTCACCGAGTCCTTCGAGGCGCCGATGACCACGGCGTTGCGGGCGGCGAACTCTTGTAAAAGCGCGGAAAAATCCTTGCCTTCGGTGGTGCAGCCGGGCGTGTTGTCCTTCGGGTAGAAGTACAGGACGACCCATTTTCCGGCAAAATCTGCCAGGCTCAGCGTCTTGCCGCCGGCGGCGGGCAGGGAAAATCCCGGCGCGGTAACACCTTCTTCAACCATGAAACCTCTCATTCTATTACAGTGTTAGGCTCTTAAGCCTGCGCAACAGCGCTGGCGGTCCCCGCCGGCGCGCCATACAGTCTGTAGAGCAGGGCAGGGCGGGCCAACAAGGCCGGATGCCGGTCATTCGTGGAGGTTTTCAACGTGGTTCGCCCCACCGCCAGGGTCATCGTGTTCGAGATACTTGGCGGTATCCTGTTTCTGGCCGTGATCGCCGCGGCCCTGCTGGCCTGGCGCCTCTCGCAGGGGCCGATTGAGCTGTCGCTGTTCAAGGACGATATCGAATCGGCCCTGCGCGATGCCCGTAACGGGCGCGGCGTGGCGATCGAGCGGGTGGATCTGCGCTGGTCGCCCGAGCAGCGGCGGATGTATGTCACCGCCGAGGGCGTGGTGTTCTATTCCGAGGACGGCCAGGTGGGCGGGCGCGCGGAGGCCGCCGACCTGGAGCTGGATGCCTCGGCGCTGCTGCTAGGCCAGATCGACCTTGTCGGGGTCGGTCTGCGCGGCGGCTTTCTGGAGATCCGGCAGCTCTCCAGCGATACCTGGAGCGTGGGCGGAGAGCCCTTGCCGCCGATCCCGGCCGCCGCCCTGCCGGAGACCCCGGCCGAATGGCTTGCCAGCCTCAACCGCTTGCTCGGCGCGCTGCTGAATGGCGGCACCGAGATTGTCGATTCCATCCGCCTGGAGGAGGTCACCTTCGATGGCATTGCGCTGGATGTCTATCTCCAGTCGGGATCGCGGATCGCGCGGCTGGAAAACACCAGCGGCACGCTGACGGCGCGCGAGAGCGACCTGGCGCTGAACCTCGCGGCCCAGGGCGCCGAAGCCGGCCTGCCGGAACAGATGTCGCTGGTGATGAACTCCTCCGATGCCTTCCAGACCCTGTCAGTGGATTTCTCGCTCGCCGGCTGGACGCTGTCGGAACTGGCCGTACGTCTCGGCGTGTCGGAAGAGCGCATGACCGGCCTGCCGGCCCAACTCACCCTCGGCGCGGAGGCCACGCGCGAGAAGGGCCTGACCAGCGTTGCCATACGCGGGCAGACCGGCGCCGGCGCGATCCAGATCGCCGGTGAGCCCGTCGCGGTGACCCGGATCGATGGCGAGGCCAATTACGACACCACCAGCGATTCCCTGAACTTTGAATTCGATGCGCTTGATGCGGGCATTGTCATGGGCGAGATCAGCGGCTCTCTGGGCGAGGCGGTGTTCGGCGAGGGCGACCGGCCGATCACCTTCCGCGCGCCGCGCCTGAGGGTCGATGCCACGCCGATGTTCGAGCGCCCCTGGCAGCTGGAGAATGTCGAGATTGACGCCAGCCTGCGCCCGGACCTGCATTCGATGGTGTTCGAACGCGCCCGGCTGGATACCGGCGGGGTGCAGATAGAGAGCCGGGGCACGCTGACGCGCAACCTGGAGCCGGCCGAGGGCGAGCTGCCGCTCTCGCTCACCCTGGTGGCGGAGCTGACCGGGGAAACCGGGACACGGACCGTCCTGGATTTCTGGCCGGTCTCGCTGGGCGCCGGGGCGCGCGACTTCGTCCGCGACAATGTCGAGGCCGGCACGCTGACCGGCGCGACGGCCGAGCTCAATCTCACGCCCACCAGCATGGCGCGCGGCTATCTCGACGACGAGGCGCTGGAGGTGAACTTCACCGCCCGCGACGCCGATGTGCGCTTCCTGTCGGAGCTGGCGCCGGTGAGCCAGGCCTCCGGCTCGGGCCGGCTGACGGGCAACAGTTTCTCGGTCGAGGTCTCGCGCGGCAAGTGGATGAGTTGGGTGCTCGATTCCGGCAGCGTGGCCATCCCGGAGCTGAACCCCAAAGGCGGCGACCTCATCGTGAAGGCGCAGGGGCGCGGGCCCGTGCGCGAGGCGGTGGACGCGGTGTTCAACTCCCGCCTCAACCTCGAAGAGGAGACCGGCTTCGATCCGGGCCGGCTGTCGGGCAGTGGCGAGATCACCTTCGAGATGACGCGCCCGGCCCTCGACGATGTCACGCTTGAGGAGACCGAGTTCTCCGTCACCGGCCAGGTACGCGATGCCGGCGTGGCTGACATCGCCGCCGGCTTCAGCCTGGAAGACACCACCGCCCGCGTCGACCTGACAAAGGAGCGGATCACCATTTCCGGCTTTGGTGCGCTCGGCCCGGCCGAGGTGAATTTCGAATGGCGGGATGATTTCACCGATGATGGCGGGCCAAGCCGGTTGACCGCCCAGAGCACGGTGACCGCCGATGTGCTCAACCAGTTCGGCCTGCTCGGGCGACCCTATGTCTCCGGCGAGGTGCCGGTGCAGGTGAATGCCGAGATCGACGGTGAGACGGTCATCGCCTCGAGCGTGGATCTCGACCTCACCATTGCGCGCATAGATTTCGCCGAGATTGGCTGGCTCAAACCGCCTGGCGATCCGGCCAGCGCGCGGATCCATTTCCGCGAGATCGCCGGGGTGCGCCGCGCCGAGGCCAATCTCGACAGCGCGACCCTGAAGCTGGCCGGCGATATCCTCTTGAGCGAGGATGACCGGCTGATCTCGGCCGACCTGCACCGGGCCTATCTGGCCGGGCGAGCCGACGTGGCCGGCGAGGTGCTGCGCGATGCCGGCGGGCTGTCGCTCAGCCTCAACGGGCCGTTGCTCGATCTCACCGGCCTCTTGCCCGGGCCGGGCAATTTCTCCCCCGGGGGCGGCAACGGGTTCGGCACCGGCATCACGGTAGATGCGGAGGTGGAAGAGCTTGTGCTCAGCGATGCGCTGACGCTGCAGCAGGCACGCCTGGCCGCGATTTCCTCCGGCGAGGGCCTGCAATCCATGACGGCCGCCGGCACCATCCGCGCCGGCGCCGCGCTCAATCTCAGCTTCCAGCGCGAGAGTGACGACACCTCGCGCATCTCGCTGAGCGCCGACGATGCCGGCGCGCTGATCCAGACCTTCTTCGAAACCGACACCCTGCTCGGGGGCCGCCTGGAACTTACCGGCGTCCTGCGCGGGGAAGACCAGGCGACCGACTACAATGTCCATATCGAAGGCGCGCGCCTGCGCGATGCACCTTTCCTGACGCAGATCCTTTCGATCGCTTCTCTTCGGGGCCTGGCCGACACGCTCGGCGGGGAAGGCGTGCTGTTCAGTCAGATCGAGCTGCCGATACGCACCCGCGAGGGGCGCTATGTCATAGATGGCGGGCGTGCCTCCGGCCCGGCGCTCGGCCTGACGGTCAATGGCTGGGTCGAGCCGGAGACCGGCGGGATCTCCTTTGACGGGGTCCTGGTGCCGAGCTTCGGCGTGAACTCGGCCCTGGGCGGGATACCCATCATTGGCGACCTCTTCGTCAGCCGGGAAGGCGAGGGCGTCTTCTCGCTGACCTATTCGGTGCGCGGGGAACTTGCCCGTGCCCAGGTGGCGGTGAACCCGCTCTCGGCCATTACCCCGGGCGTCCTGCGCCGCATCTTCGAGAACCCCAGCAGCACCGAACTGCCCCTGCCGGAAGAACCGACAGAGGAGGAAACCACGGGGGGGGAGTAGGGCTCAAGAGAGCGCAGGGCGCTACTGCCTCATGGTGAGCGGAGACGAACCATGGGGCGAGCGATGGAGAGCAAGCAGCCCTGAGCGCGATCCATCGCGTAGGGCGACGCCCGAAGCGGGGATCAAACAAGAAAAAGCCCGCCCTCGTCCCTCGTCTCCGCTCGGGATGAGGGCTTGGGGTTTGCTAAACCGCCTTCACCAACGCATGCCGTTTCTTGCCGGCAGACAACTTGGCAACACCGTCTTCCAGATCCGACAGTGACAGCACCGCGTTCTGATCGCTGACCGTCACATCATTGAGCTTCGCCGCGCCTTGCTTGATCAGGCGGCGGGCCGCGCCGTTCGACTCGGTGAGCCCGGCGGCGGTAAAGGCCGCGGCCACCAGCATGCCGTCAATCTCGCCGCTGGCAATCTCAACCGTCGGCAGGGCATCGCCCGCCGCGCCCTGTTCGAACACTTTCGCGGCCGTCTCGCGGGACTCGCGGGCCGCCTCGGCCCCATGCAGCAGCGCGGTCGCCGCATCGGCCAGCGCCACCTTGGCATCGTTGATCTCAGCGCCTTCCAGCGCCTCCAGCCGGGCGATTTCATCCATCGGCAGGTCGGTGAACAGTTTCAGGAACCGCCCGACATCGGCATCCTCGGTATTGCGCCAGAACTGCCAGTACTCATAAGGCGAACGCTTGTCGGCATTCAGCCAGACTGCGCCGTCTGCGGTCTTGCCCATCTTGCCGCCCGACGCGGTGGTGATGAGATTGGTGGTCAGCCCGTACACCTCGCGGCCATCGGCCTTGTGGTTGAGGTCCACGCCGCCGACGATATTGCCCCACTGGTCCGATCCGCCCATCTGGATGCGGCAGTCATTGCGGCGCGCAAGCTCCAGAAAATCGTATGATTGCAGGAGCATATAGTTGAATTCGAGGAAGGTGTAGGGCTGCTCATTGGCCAGCCGGCGGGCCACCGTATCCTGTTTCACCATGGTGTTGATGGTGAAGAGCTTGCCGATATCGCGCAGGAACTCGATGTATCCCAGCCGCTTCAGCCAGTCGTCATTATTGACCATCACGGCATCTGTGGGGCCATCGCCGAACTGAAGGAACGGCTCGAATGCCTTGCGGATGCCGGCAATGTTCGCCGCGATCTGCTCCTCGGTGAGGATGGGGCGGGACTTTTCCTTGTCGGTCGGATCGCCCACCTTGGTGGTGCCCCCGCCCATCAGTACGATGGGTTTCCCGCCGGCCTGTTGCAGGCGGCGCAGCATCATGATTCCCACCAGGGACCCGACATGCAGGCTGTCGGCGGTGGCGTCGAAACCGATATAGGCCGTCGGCACACCGCCCGCGCAATAGGCGTCCAGCTCCGCCTCGTGCGTGACCTGCTTGATATAGCCACGCTCGGCGAGGGTCTTCAGGAACTCGGACTTGTAATTGCCCATGGCGGCCTCCAATCCTCAGTAGAGGCCAAGCGTCATAGGGAAGGCATCGCGCATGGGCAATGGAGAAGCCGCGTTCGAGCCCATCTGGGTGGCCGGATTCATGTCCGGCACCTCGCTGGACGCGGTGGATGCGGCGATGATCCGCACCGATGGGGAGCGGATCTTCGAGTTCGGACCCACGGCCGAGCGCAAATACACCTCCGAGGAGCGTGAGGTTCTGAAAACCGCGACCGATGCCGCGCGCGCCTGGAACTGGACCGGCCCGCAGCCGGGCGCCGAGTTCGATGCGGCCCGCGCTGTGATCACGGCCACGCATGCGGATGCGTTTCGCCAGATGCTCGCCGGCTGGACAGGCCCGCAGCCGGAGCTTGCCGGCGTGCATGGCCAGACCGTGCTGCACCGTGCGCCGAAGGAAGATGTGCCCGGCGCGACATTGCAGCTGATCGACGCGCCGGCCCTGCAGGCCGCGCTGGGTGTGCCGCTCGCCTATGATTTCCGCTCTGCTGATGTCGCTGCCGGCGGGCAGGGCGCGCCGCTGGCGCCGGCCTATCACGGCGCGCTGATGGCGGGGCTCGGCGACGGGCCGCTGGCCGTGCTCAATCTCGGCGGGGTGGCAAACATCACGGCGCGCATGCGCGACGGCTCCCTCATCGCTTTCGACACCGGCCCGGCAAATGGCCCGATCGATGAGTGGGTCGAGGGCCATGGCCGCGGCACCTATGACAAGGATGGCCGGTTCGCGCGCGCCGGGGCGGTGCATGAGGGACTGATGCACATCGTCTTCAAGCACCCCTTCTTTGCCGAGCCGCCGCCAAAATCGCTCGACCGCTATGATTTCAGCGCCTCGCTGGCGCGGGGGCTGAGCTTCGAGGATGGCGCGGCGACGCTGACGGCCTTTTCCGCGCGCGCGGTGGCGGTCGGTGTGGCGCGCCTGCCTGAGCGGCCGGCGCAGGTGATCGTCTCGGGCGGCGGGCGGCACAATCCGGCGCTGATGGACGCCCTGCGCGAGGCGCTGCCCTGCGCGGTGGTGAGCGCCGACAGGATCGGCTGGCGCGGCGACAGCGTGGAGGCCGAGGCGTTTGCGCTGCTTGCGGTGCGAGCCTCACGCGGCCTGCCGATCAGCTGGCCCGGCACGACCGGCGTGCCGGGGGCGATGACGGGCGGGGTGGTATTTGGCGAAGCAGGCGGCTCATAGCTCCTCCCCAACCGGCATCTTGTAGGGTGCATGGAGCGAAGCGATATGCACCAAGCTTCACCGATGCCGGTGCATATCGGCCTTTGGCCTCCATGCACCCTACGGCTTATTCTCCATCGCCCTCCGTTTCTGCTTCCTCCTCCGCCGGCTGTTGCTGCTGCCGGTTGCGGTTGAAGAGGTCGCCGATGGCGTTGCGGGCCGCGTCGCGTGCGGCGTCTTCGAGCTGTTCTTCAGGCGTGCGTGCCGGTGGCGTGGTGGTCTCACCTTCCGTGGTGCCCTCGCCGGAGGGTGTTGCCGGCGTCTGACCCGAGCTTGAGCCTGAGCTCTGGCCTTGTCCGCCACCGATGATCTGGCCGATGATATTGCCGGCATCCCCGCCGATCTCCTGACCGATCCGATTGCCGACATCCTGGCGCAGGATGGACTGGATGAGATTGGTGTCCGGCGTCAGCCTGGGCGAGGTCCAGCTGCCCTGGATGCGGAAGGGGATCGGCACGCCGTTCAATTGCAGCGCGCTGCCCGCGCCCGAGCCGGAGGTGTCGACGCGCGGCACGATGCCGACATCCATGGTCTGCGCGCCGAGATTGATGCTCCCGTCGCCCGACAGCGACAGCACCGGATTGGTCATCGAGAACTGGCTGATCGAGGCCACGCCATTGGAGATGTCGAGGCCCGCCAGCAGCGAGGTGAAATCGGTCTCCGCTTCCGGCTCCAGCGCCATCTGCAGCGTGCCGTCGGCCAGCGCCTGGACGATGTTGTCGCGCGAGCGCACCAGCTGTCCGATATTGATCCCCTTGATCACGCCGTTCTGAAGGTTCGAGCCCATCTCGCCGGAAAGGCCTTCCACCAGCGCCTTCAGGCTGTCGCCGCGCGAGGTCACGTCGACATTCAGCTCGCCGAGACCGGCCAGGGCATCGATGCCTGCCAGCGCGCCGAGCGCCTGGTCCACGGCGATGGACTGGCCGGTGAGATTGGCCCGCATGGCGGGGGTCGCCGCGCTGCCATCGAGGCCGAACTCGCCGGCCCAGGCGCCGCCGAAGGCGCGCATGCTGGTGATGTCGGCGGTGAGATTGCCATTGGCGACCGTCGCGGCGAGGTCGGGCTGGTCGAGCGCGATATCGCCGAGGATGATCTGGTCGGCCTTCAGCTGGATATCGGCATCCACGGCCTGCAGCCCGCTGAGATCGAGCTTCTCGTCGCTCCAGCCGGTCGAGCCGGAGCTTTCCGGGGGCGGCGCGTCGGAGGTCGTCAGGAACGGGCTGAGATCCAGCCGGCCCGTGGTGATGGTGCCGCCGATGAAGGGGCGCGGGCCATCCAGGCGCAGGTCCAGCGCGCCGGCCGCGCGCACATCGTCAAGGCTCGCATCGAGCTTCGAGATCTGGATGAGCTCCATGGTGCCGGACACATCGCCCTCCACGCTGAAGCGCTGGAGCGTGTCGCCCTCGGCCATCTCCACTTCGAGCAGGTCCATCAGCTCGCGCAGCTTTGTGCTGGAAGCCGCCACCGTGCCGCCGAGCGAGGAGGTCTCGCCAAGCCGGGCGGACCCGTCGAAGCGGGCATTGAGCAGCGGGCCCTGCTGGCTGACATGCGCATCGCTCAGGCGCAGGGCATCCACCGGGCCTTCCAGCACGGAAGACAGCTCCACACGTTTCAGCGCGCTCGCCGCCGGGGGCAGGTCGAGGCCGAGCCCGCCGAGCCAGGCGCCGAGATCGCTGGAGTCGAGATCCACCGTCCCGGCCAGCGCCGGCACATCGCCGAGATTGATCCTGCCGTCATAACCGGCACTGAGGCCGTCGCTTTGCAGGCTGAGCTGCTCGAAGGCGATTTCGAGGGTTTCCAGCGCGCCGGCCACCGTGCCTTCGGCGCGCACACGGCCGAGCGCGGCGAGATTGACCGGCAGGTCGGTGACGCCGGCCAGGGTGGCGAGGTTTTCCAGGTCGCGCCCGTCCAGGGTGAAGCGGCCATCCAGGGTGATGACATCGCCCATCGTGGCGCTGCCGTCATAGCCGGCCGCGCCGCCCTCTGTGTCGAGCGCGAAGGAGACCATGGCCGGGGCCGCGCCCATCAGCGCTTCGGGCGTGTCGAGGGTGAGGTCGATGGAGAAGGGCGTGCCCTGGAACAGGCCCTCGGCCTCGGCTTCCATGGGCACATCCATGGCGCGGGCCGTGGCGGTGAGGTCCAGTTCGGAAATCTCGTAATAGGCGTCGGCGACGGCGTCGGAATAGACGAGGCGGGCATTCTGCAGGCTGGCGCGGTCGACCCCGGCATTCACGCTGCCGCCGGAGCCGCCGTCTTCTTCCGGTTCGGGGGCGGGCTCGCCGGTCCCGAAGGTCCAGTTGGACTCGCCATCGGCGCGGCGCTCCAGCATGACATCGGCATCGACAAAGGCGATCTCGGCGACCTCGACCTTGCCGCCGATAAGCGGGCCCCATTTGACCACGCCGCGCAGCTCGCCAGCTTCGATCATGTTCTCGCGCGAGAAGCCTTCCGGATTGGCAACCTTCACGCCATCGATTCGCGCTGACAGGCGCGGGAAGATGGACAGGCCCACATCGCCTTCCAGCGTGACCTCGCGGCCGAGCGCATCGGTCGCCGCGCGCTCGATCTGGCGCTGGTAGACCTCATTGGGAATGAGATAGGGCAGGACGCCGGCCGCGATCAGAAGGAGCGCCAGCACACCGCCTGCGATCAGGAAAATGCGTTTCATCTTCGGTACCTCTTTCCTACACCTTACGCGCGTCTAGCACGGCTTGTTCATCGTGTTATGTCACCAAGGAGGCAGAAGTAGGGAGACAAATCTTTCTAAAACAGCTCCCGCTGTGAAATTGCGGAAAACCGTCTTGACCGCATCCGGCGTCCTATGTACCTAGCGCTTTCCGCCGAGCCCCAAAGGCTTGGCAAGCCCATGCGCGGGTGTAGCTCAGTTGGTTAGAGTACCGGCCTGTCACGCCGGGGGTCGCGGGTTCGAGCCCCGTCACTCGCGCCATTTCTCCGAAATGGCAAATTGCATAAGATCTTGAAAACGCTGGGGAAATTCTCCGGCGTTTTTCGTTTTCGGCTATGCGAGTCCCGAGCGGGGGTCAAAATGTGATACAAATTGGAACCAAATCGTGATACAAATCATGCATGACAGTTCTCAAACATCCCGACCAGTTTTTGCTCAAGCGCGACGAGCGCTGGCACTATCACCGCCGGGTTCCCGGCAAGTTCAAAACGCTCGACGCCCGCACCTTTGTGCGTATCAGTCTGGATACGGAGAATCGCAAGATTGCCCGCATGCGCCGGGACGCCCTGGTCGAAGCTGACGACGCCTACTGGATGTCGCTCTTCCTGGCGGAGGTCGAGGGCGAGGGCGCCTCTGAGGCCGCCCGCAAGGCCAGCGAGAAGCGCTATGAAGCGGCAAGCGCCAGAGCCATGGCCCGCGGTTTTACCTATGTGTCCGCCGAGACGCTCAAGGCCTCGGAAGACTTCGATGGGCTGATGGCGAGGATCCGGCTGCTCGAACGGGGACGTCTCCCGGCCTGCCGCCAAATGCGCAGGATGCCGAAGCGCTTCTCGGAGCTATACCCGAGCCGGTTCAGGAAGGGATCGTCGATCTCACGAAAGTGTCGGAAGCCTTCCAACTCTACCTCGATGAGATTGCCTTCGATGAGCAGTACAACAAATCGCCCAAGCAGAAATACTCCTGGGAGAAGATCAAGCGGACATCGATCAATTACTTCATCGACGTGATCGGCGATCTGGCGATGAGCGATATCAGCCGCGAGGATGCGCTCGCCTACCGGACCTGGTGGATGGAGAGGATGATCCCGCGCGAGGAGGGTGAGAAACCGGCTAAGCCCAACACCGCCAACCGTCATATCGGCAATATGCGCACGCTCTATGAGGCCTACTTCGCGCACAAGGGCGATGAGACCCGGCTCAACCCCTTCCGGAAGATGTTCTTCAAGGGCGAGTCCCGTGTCGATGTCCCCCCTTTTGAAAATGACTGGGTGCGAAAGCGCATCCTGAAGCCGGGCGTCTTCGACGAGCTGCGCTGGGAACTCCGCTGCATCATCTATGTCCTGATCGAGACCGGCTGCCGCACCAGCGAAATCTGCAACCTCATGCCGGAAGATATCCGGCTCGACGCCAATATCCCGTTCATCCGCATCCGCCCGCGTCAGGACCGGGAGATCAAGACCGAAACCTCAATCCGCGATATCCCGCTGGTCGGCGTCGCATTGGAAGCCATGCGGGCGGCGCCGGAAGGTTTCCCGTATTATCGTGACCGCGGCGAACTTGTGTCCGCCAACCTCATGAAAGCGTTCCGTCAGAGGGAGCTGTTTCCATCGACCGATCATGTCATCTATTCGTTCCGGCACGCCTTTGAAAAACGCATGCTGGAAGCCGGCCTCGACTATGGACTGCGCTGCACGCTGATGGGGCACAAGACCGACAGGCCCGCCTATGGCGATGGGGGATCCATGGAATATCGCCGGGACGAACTTTTGAAGATCGCGCATCCTGTGCCGGAAGGGCTCAGATATGAGAGCGAGGACCGCAGCTCTGACTTCATTGGATAATTAGTGTACCTTGAGGCTCTCTTCTGGCGAAGCGTACATTAGATGCTGATCTGGCTTTTCTGAACGAATGGATCTTGGAGTTGCCTGGATTCTGCTACGGGAAGGCCCGTGATGCCCAGACCGGTATTTGAGGAATGTCGGCACCTCGTCGGTCGGGGCAGAAAACGGTTGGCGATTGGCTTTGGCAGCTAATCAGTCTTCAAACAACTTTTTGATCTTGTCTCTTGGTGTCCAGAAAATGAATTTGTGCAGGATATCCTCCTTGTCCTGATGGATGATCAGATCAGCTGGCCGGTCCCGCTCAATCGTGCGGGCATTGCTCAGGGCCAAGGAAATGTCGTCTGTCAGTTTTCTGGGATTGACCCAGGTCACATGGTCTTTCTTGAGGTTTTGGGCTGTGCCGTCCCAGGGTATTGCTGCCAGGCGGATTGCTTGCGGCTGTTCCCAGTCGTACCGGAAGATGGCCCAGACACCACGGTGACTTTTGCCGGAAAGAGCGCTGTCGTGGACAAGGCAATTGCGGAGAAGATAGATCGCGTCGCTTTCAGGCGAGCCGGACGGGTATAGGCAGAAATGGTCGAGCGCTTTGATAATACCGGACTTGCTGGCGGGTAGGGCCGGCTTCTGCTTGTCGCTATAGCAGCCACCGAGTTGGTCAAGGATGGCAAAACCACAAAGCAAGGGGGCATAGTTTCGCGTAAGCAGGGTACCCCGGCTCTGGCGCATGCCATCTTCCGCCGAGTGCAGGCATGATTCCAGGATCATATCGGCCGTTTCGATGCGAGAGCGGCTGCTGAGGTGCGCGGATACGATTTCTCTTAAGGTTAGCTCACGCAACCGCTTTTGAGACAGATTTACCATTATGAGTATGTACCTCCTGGTTGAGATGATAGTATGAAATTTTTCCGATCAAATTTGTTTGGAGCAACCGACGCCCAGAGACGTCTAACTCCGAAGCATGTTTCCGGCCGCTATCAATGATGCTTGATCTTGCAAATCTCACCGATGCACCCGGCTGGGACCAGTTCCGGCCTGTTGGCGAGGATACTTTTCAACAGGAATTGTTTGAGACTTGGTGGGAGCGGCAAGCGCAGACGCTCGGGCATCTGCATGCGGAGATTTGCGAGCAATGGATCTATCGGCACTGGCGTGGAACCCGGCACCGCTGGCTGGATCCTCTGGACCTGACCTGGCGGTTGGAAGGTTTTGATACAGATCGGTTTCTCTCCTTGGTTCATCTCCATTGGGGTGGTCCGGCAGATCCTGCTCATGACTATGAGGTGTTTCGCCCGGACCGGCCGGACCCCTTAGAGACCGCCTTGAATTGGGAAAATGGCACTTGGACATTACCTCCGATATTGCTGGAGACTCCCGAGGGTATAAGGTTTCACGCAGAAAAATATCCGAATGTCCGTTTCCTGGTGGTCGAGGGGTCGAAACGGTACCGCTGGCTGAATGCTCTTGCGCATCGTTGCGCGCCTACGGGTCCGCATCAAGCCTATGTGCTCAGCCAGCGAGTCCAGGTAAATGAGGGCTGAGAGGCTGGGTTTCTTTCCAAAAAGGCCTTACTCGCCGACTCAGGGGATATTCTTTGCCGACTGCTTTATTTGTTGGCAGTATATTGTTTTTAATGCATTTTGTGAGAATTGTACGCATATTTCTTGTGAACTCTTTCTAGAATAGATAGAGGTCTTTCTTCAAAATCCCGTCCAATCGCTGAAACAAAAGGATTACGACGATGGATTTTATTGAAAACGCTCTGGCCATTGTGTCAGGTCTGACCACCGAACAAATGCTCTGTGTGATTGTGCTCGCCGGCTTTGCGCTTGCGGCCTACGCTATTCACGCCTCACGGAGCCGAAACGAATGAGAACCTTGATGAGTTGGTCGCGCATGCCAACCGCCTGGATTGTCCAGGAGCAGGGTCTCTGTGCGTTTCGCTGGACTGATGGCGCTTCCGGCTGTGTAACCGCAGCACTCGTTCTCTATATTGCTCTGGTGCACCATGCTGACGCGGAGGATGGTATCGCCCGCTTGAGCTATGACGATCTGCAGCGCATGACAGGCTTTAGCCGAGATACACTCTCAGCCTCCCTCAAGTATCTTGTCCTGAACGAACGTATTGAAACCGTTCAAAACAAACGTGGCTGGTATTCAATTCGAGGGTGGAGTGAGATTCCGTTCGGAAAAATTCCGGCACGGGCGCTTTATGTCTCCGGTGTACTCACCTTCGCGCACCGTCTGACACTTCGAGCCCGCGCGGAACTCGACGCCATGAAATTGTACCTTCTATTCGCGGCTTTCCGGAATGACCGGATGAATTCCGCATTCATCGGTTACGAAAAGATTGCTGAGTATAGTGGTATACCCAAGAATAGAATTTCTGGTGCGATCACTGTGCTCGCCGGCCTTGATCTCATCATTGTTGATCATATCCCTTCAGATACTGGTCGCTTTGCGAGTGTGCGCGGTTACAGACTACGGTATCTGGAAAGCTATCGACATTCAGGTACGCGTGCAGCCGACTAGATGGTAGTACCAACTTCGTTGCACCGGGGGGCTCAGTTCTCTCAGCGCACCACTCCGGGGTTTAAGCTCAGCTTATCATAGGTCCGCCGCTATCGGCTTTTCCCGGCAGCCAGTCTGGTGCAGACGGCGCCTCGTCCAGGTTTCGGCTCACTGTTCGGAGAGGCAGCTCGACAAACCCGCCCGGGGTGGGCGGTATTCTTCGAAACGCTGTTATTGCTTGCGCATCAATCTGCCGGCGTCTTAGAACGAAGCGGAAACATTGTGTAAGCGGAAAGACGCCATAGATGTTTTCCGTGATACGGTTCGGGAGAGCAAAACATGAAGGAGGTTGAGGGCTTTTCGGCGTCAGCGGGATTGCCGTATCATGGTCATAGCGGTGCCACGCGTCCATGCGAGGAAGCCGTGCTCGAAGCACTGCAGCGGGAAGCTCGGATAATTAAGGCGCGGATCCTGACTTGCGGGAACCATCATGGCCTTCTCCTGGTGGATGAGTATGAAGACCTGCTGATCGTCAAACCGGGCTTTGCTTCTGGATATTCCGGTGAGGGGCCCTCAGGCTTTTCGAAATCGCTTGCCATGCTCAGCGCGCACAATGCGCAAATCGATGAAGTAGACCTCACACCTGCCCAATATGAGCGTCTTGAATTGTCCGCGCTCACTAAGACTGACGTGGATGCCATTCTGAGCATGCGCGCAGTAAGAATTTCACAATATCAGGATTATGTCCGGCGCTCTGACTGGGAAGATGCGAACAAGGGACGGCTTTGGTCGCACTATCCCGTCCGCCTTCCTCTGGCAGTCATTGCACCTGGGCTCCGTGACTTGGTAATCGAGTTCGATGAGCGGCCGGCTTTTGCACTTCAAACTGGTTACGCCAGGCTTGAAGACAGGCTGCGAGCGCTTACAGGCATGAACCATTCGGGGGCCAAACTCATAGAGGCTGCGTTTTCTCCAAAGTCTCCACTTCTGATTATGAAGGATCGCAGGGATAGAGGCGAACAGGCCGGACTTGAATTTCTGTTTCGCGGCGCCCTTCAACTCCATCGCAATCCGCACGCGCATAGCGAAATCGCGCGTTCTTTAGGGGATGCGGTGAGCGAGTTTCTGCTGATCAATCATCTGTTTCGTATTCTTGACCGCGTTGTCCTCGCGCCTCCCGAAATAGATGAAACTGAACAATACCGGGACGTCTAGCATGACGTTTCTCGGGATGATTTCGTCTGGCGCTGTAGGTTGGGCCGTCGGGAAAGTGGCAGAGGTAGTTGTCGCACCGCTGGGTGACCTTGCAAAAGACATTAATCTCCGGCTTGCCGTGACGTCTGCCCTCGAGCGCGCAGGCAAGCGGCTTCCAGAAGTCTTCTCCGAGGATGAGCAGCTAAGTCTTGCAGGAATACTCCGCGAAAATCATGCGGTGCTGTTCACTGTCATTCTGGAGCGCTTGAAGAAACCTGCTTCATCCGATGCGCTAAGGGGCGGGATGTCTGCTGAACTCGCTGGTGCGATGGGGCAGTCCGTGACGGGTGGCGGCGATCTAATTAGTCGCTTTACGGACATTATTGACGAAGAGCTTTGGAGAAAACCTCCTCTGGTTGCACACCGACTTGTTCTCAGTCAGTACTTCAATGAGCAGAATCTTGCATCGCTGGTGGAACGCCTGGCTCCTGACATATCTCCTGCAGCCATTGCTGCGCGGGTCAGATACGCGGCGGCCAGAGACAATACCAAAAGGATGCAAACCACGGGCTCGGTTTTAGAGCGCTGTGTCATAAATCTGGACAAGGATGGAGAGCAGGCACCTGAACGATTGCGCAGCCTGATTGAAAAATTGAGAGTGGGATGGAGTGCTGCGTTGATCGATCAGGGGGGAGCCGGCAAGTCAACCGCTCTGCTTTCAGTGTGTGAGCTCGTCAGATCGGCAACTCCCGATACGGCTGCCGTATATCTACCCATGTCCGATATCGCCCGTAGCGCCTCGGTTTTCGAAGCTTTGCTCAGGCGGGAGGCATATATTTCGGAAAGCGTCTCGATTTCAGATCTCGCAACGCAGTCGCGCGCTGCCAAACTGGTTTTTGCGTTCGACGGATGGAATGAACTGTCAGTGACCGACCGGCGAGCGGCTCGCCAGGTGATCGAAGCCTTCAGAATTGACTATCCCGATGCGCCAGTTCTGCTTGCAACGCGGCCATACTGGTCACCACTTCCTGTCGTTGTAGAAGAAAGCTTCAAACTGGACCGGATAAGCCAGGACGATCAGGCTGCGTTCGTCACAGAACTGGCTGGGCAAAGGGGATTGGAAGCCCTGGTCGCGGCACGCGACAACCGCGAACTATCCGAGATCCTTGGTATCCCATTCTTTCTGAATTTATTTGCGCGTTTGCCGTGGAGCCAGGATGTCATCCATCTGCCAGCAAACCGTGTTGATCTTGTCGCCCGATTTGTTGACGCCGAGTTTCAGCGGCCTGTTTATCTGGATCCTCCACCCGGAGGGGCTCCGGGATTTGTCCGCGCGGTACTGACAGATATCGCTGTTTGGATGGTCCGGGCTGGCGCGGTGGAAATTCCGACCCAAGCAGCAGCGCAGATCGTAAAAGATCATCTTTCAGTTGCGGGGTTCATGCACGAGACGGATCATGTCGAGGCTGTGCTTCAGAGGCTATCACAACAGTCCCTGGTCCATCTCGCAGAGGATGGTGGCCAACGCATACTGATATATGACCACCAGCTCCTGCGTGACTGGTTCGCTTCTTTCCACGTTTTCAACGAAATTTCTGCCTGCGGGTCAGACAGCGTTACGCCTTGTTCAGCAGTAGTTGAATTCGGCAATGCAAGGGATTGGGAAGGGGCTCTCGGTATAGCGGTCGAAACACTGGGGCAGGGACCGGAGGTGGCTGCCGGTTTGAGGCGGTTCCTGCTCGAGATGTGCGGGGTGGATCCATCCTTTGCTTCGACTTTGCTGGCAAGCGTCGGCGATCATGTCTGGAATAGTCTGAGTACTGATATCGACACCTTTGTTGATCGTTGGCAGGCGGGCGGTGAAGGCGCCTAGGCCTTTTCCTTTATGGTAGGGACGGGCCGTCCACAGTTTGCGGATCGTATTTTCGCGGAATTGAGAGAAGATGATGACGGGGGGCATGAGCGCGAACTTCGCCGCGACAAGCGCTTTCACCCGGATGTTCTGGGTGCGAACTGGAAAAGTGCTGCTGCAACGCTGCCCCGAGAGCGTATTCGCATGCTGGTTCATGATCTTGCATACTTTGGTGGAGACCAGGGATTGGAGATGGCCATTGAGCTGGCAGCTCGGGACACAGAAACCGATCATCTCGGCTTCGTGCTTGATGAAATTCATTATCGTGGAAAATCCAATATGGCTGAACAGCTTCTTGCGGCCATGGATGAGGCGTCCATTTTGCGATGGATCGATGATGGCCGGTTCCAAGAGATTGCGGCCCGCTTCGCGCCGCCGCGTTTCCGCTCCGGTTTGGAAGCCATTATACAATCAAATGAAACCGGGGCCAAAGTACTGCGCGCGCGCATGTCTCTCGCCGGACTTAACGGCGAGGCACTTTCTGAAGACATAGTATCCGAAGGTCTCGCCATTGACCGGATCGAGAGGGAAAACCGAAACTGGTTTCTTGGCCGGTTTGCTGAGCTGGCACCTGAAACTCTGTCGTGTGTTTTGATGGCGCAGGTGCGAAGGGGTGAGCCGCTTTTCGGCGTGGAGCGATATCTAAGAAATGTAGATGAAGTCGCTGCAGCAAGTATCCTCGACTTTCTTCTCGATGATACGCGGGACATTTACAGAAACCCGGAACTGGCAAAGCACCTGACGATTGGAAAGCTCAGACAGGTATTGCGTGAATTGCTTCTGATCCGCACGGAAATGAACGCAACACCACGGCGCGAAAAAGCGAATTGCGGAACCGCTTTGGGCGCCTTCAGACCGTTCTGGAACATGCAAACCCTGATTGCCTGGTCAGGGTATTGATCAATACGTCTGCCCGGTCAGCTGACGAAGCGGCTTTCCTGTTAGGTTTGATCCCTCCCTCGGAAGGAGAAAATGAACTCGGAAAAGCCTGTCCGGAATACTCAAAGATACATCAGCTTGTCTTGTCTGTGAAAGCTGCACGCTGGTGCCGGACCATGCTTGCTGGCGATGGACTTCGGCGCGACTGGATTGAGACAGGTTTGCGGGCGTTTGCGCGGCTCGGGCTTTCGTCCGCACTTCCGCTGATGAAAGAGCTCCTCGAGGCGGAACTCAATCACTATGAACTGGAATATCAACAGCAAGCTCCAGGAAGACAGAAACGGCTAGGGGGCGAAATATGGGACCACCGAAGACGGGAGCCCTTCGCCCGTCATCTCTGGCCTGAAGCTCAGCCTCTGTTGCTCAGCTATATCGGTGATGAGCGTTTTGAACTTGATGCTGCAATTGCGCTGCGCCGATTTGCGCCATTCCCGACATCTGACATAGAGGAAACCGGTGCATGGAAGCATGGCCCGCCTACCTTCAAACTGAGGCGCGAGCGCCGCCGTGCGTATCTGGATCGTACGCCATCGCCCATCTGCCATCCCGTAGCGGCGCGCGTACTCGACCGTATCAGGGAGCTTGCTCCGCATGATGATGAATCCTGGGCGCGGGCACGAAATCTTGCAGCCTCCGCCGCATGGATGGATAGCGGCCCACGCATAAACGAAATTATTGAGCTGATCGAACGCGATCCGGCTCCACGCAGGATCGCGCCTGTTCTTGAGGCGCTGGCACTGACTGGTTACCCAATACGAGCAGATTGGATATTGCCAGGACTTGCCGAGGCGGAAGCTGAGTATTTTTCCAAGGACTGGCGCCCGGACGATGACTTTTACATTCTGAAGCCCTGGCTGGATATGCTGGCTCAATCGGATCGACCATTGGAACTGGTCGACCGAATGAAGGAGTATCCCCGGGACATTCGCCGGTGGCGCGTACAGGACTTCATTCCCATACTCATGCTGGCGGACCCCGATGCAATGATCGATGCAATCGAAGCGCTTCATGCTGTTGGAGAACATGGGGACGGCGACCATGTGCGGGTGGAAGCCTTGTTTCGAGTGGGGTCGGATCGCGCGCTCACCATCCTGCTCGACGACGTATTGGCCGGCCGATATCAAGGGTCACTTCATTTCGGCTTCCGTAGTCCCAATGCGATTGCTGGACTTCTGGAAAGAGAGCCATCACGCCTTCAAGCGATCGTCCTTCACCTCTCAAGAGATGCGGAGCACGTTCCGAAGCTGCGAAGGCTTGCGTCACTTTGTGCCGGTGTAGAGACGGACGTGCTCTTTAATTTGTCGGTGGGTGAGGCCACAGGTCCGCAAGCTTTGCTTTGGAGGACCCTGGCAAGCCACATGCTGGAGGCTCAGTGCGTCTTGCAGGAGTCCACGGGGCATGGAAGCTACGCGCTTCACCAGAAATCAGTGGCGCATCTGCGCAAGACACTGTTCGATAGAATGCGCGCGTCCCCCGGAGATGATTTCTGGAGAGAACAATTGCGCCGGGTTGACCGGATCGTCTCAAATTATGGTGGGCATCCCGAAGATCCCCGCCATCCTGATCTTGCGTCAGGGGTGGCTTATCCAGAAGTTGCTGAAGATTTCTGGGATAGGTACAGGTCTCTTGCGGATTAGATGTGGTCGGTTTCGGAGCTAGTTTTCCGGCAGATTGTACATCTGGATGGCGCCTCTCGCGCCTATTTCGAGAACCTTGTTGATCATAAGCAGCATCGGATCTCCCAAGCCCGTCAAATGGGCGATGACCTGATCCAGAAGTTCCTTGGACCGGGCTTTGCCAACGCATGGCAGGATGATCAGACCGGGGTGGATGGGCTCCCGAACGACAAGGGCTCTGAAATCTCGGGCGTTTTGCGTCACAATGACAAGATTCTCAGCTATGCAATATGACAGCACCGTATGGTCAGACTGTCCGCGTCTGCCATAATGCAGAGGATGCACGGCGACATGAGTATTCGCCGCGTTGAGATCGCTGGCGAGGCTGGGTGAAAGGCACTCATCAATAAACAGTCGCATATGGCGTGACCTATATGGTCACGCTGCGCTACGCCAAGGTCGTCCCTTCGGTCTTCCTTGAATTGGATTCGCTTTTGCGTAGATCGCGGCAGTTTCTAGCGCCTCCAACGAGATGTCCGGATTATCCTCATGGATATCTTCCAGCGTTTCCCCTTCTTCCAGTCTCGCGAGCACTGAATAAACAGGCACACGCGTTCCGGAAATCACAGGCGTTCCGCCCAGGATGTTCTTGTCGATGACAAGGTATATTGCCTTTCCATCGACATATTTGAGAGCAGTTTCAAACTCGTCAGATGCCAGCTCATCTACATTGACCGTGATGCCTTTTCCCAGGCTCACCGGTTTAAGTCGCACAGATGTGTCCGGTACCTCAGTGGCGAGCGCCTTGAGTTCCCTCCAAAGCAACTTCTTGTGACGGAGTGGAAGTTCCATAAGACCTGCTTCACGCAATACTGCGAGATAGGCCACCGCGAGTACCGGCAAATAGCGTTGGGCTCCGCCAGGCCGGGTAGGTTTGCGGCGGATTGAACTGAGGATTTTTGCCTCAAGTGCTTTTTCCACAGTTCGGGCTGGCACTTCAGCAAGGCATGCTGTTTCTTTGATGGTCAATCGGGCCGTGGCTGTCATAAGTCTTTCCTCTTTAGGGAAGATATAATCCTGAAAACCGGTGAGTGCAAGAGGCATAGTCTAAGAGCCGATTGAGGTGAAAAAAACGCCTGACAATACAATGGGGAAAGAAGTTTGACAGGCAATGGCTGAAACTTGCAGTCCCATCGGATGCGGCCCCTTTTGAGAATGTATTTCTGATTCAAGCGTTCAGAGAACTCCGACTCTTTGCAGACAAATTATACCCAATGTCAGCGTGCCTTTCTATTTGACGAAGGGCATTCCCTGGCTGGCGAAGAACCTGCCCTCCCGGGGAGTATTTTCTGAGTTTTTCGCTTCGGAATTGCCGTTGCTGCAACTCCTCTTCCAGCCTCTCGAAGATCGGCCAATAGGCATCGCCGTATAGATCGATGATCCATGCGACGAAGCCCATGGCCTTCTCAATATCTTCATTGGTGTAGCGTGAGGAAGCCATCTATGGATTTGAGTTTAACTCGCCTTCGCCCGGTTCCACACCATGACGCCAGTGCCGTCTTCAGCATTCTCGAAAAAGGCGGCCCGCACCGGCGCGGCGAACTCTATGGCATCATGGCAATTCGTCAGAAGGCCGCTTAAACTCCGCAACTACGCTCGAGGCGTTCATTGGGATCGTGTCAACTTCAACAATACGACATACGTGCATGATTTAATTAGCCTGAGGAGTGGAAGTGTCGGAATTAATGACGGCGTTTTTCCACATCTTTTTATAACTCATTGAATTAAAAAGAAACTTTCCGTTTCTTTATCGATTGAGTGGGAATGGTCAAAATGTATTATTTTGATGAAAGCGGCAATACAGGCGATCTCGCCCTTGCCGCGCCAGGCTTTGGTTTCGGAGGTCAGCCCCTCGTCGTCCTGGCCTGCGTCGGCACGGATGCGCCTGACGACCTGGCGCGGGAGATCAGCCGCCTTCGGCAAGTGCACAAAGTCCAAAGTGCTGAGCTCAAATTCGCCTCTATCCGCCGCAAACCAGGATTCGCAATGGACCTTGTCGCTTACATTGCGGCTAGTGATCTGCCGCTCTTTGTTGAAGTGACCGATAAGCGTTACGCCATCTGCGTTCAGATGGTCGAGACTCTGATAGTGCCGCCGGTCGGTCCGAACGAGAACACTGGGACAGCTGCGTTCGTGAAGAATGTATTCTCTGACCGTCTCCATGAAAGCGCCCCCAACCGCGTACTGGAGGCATTTGTCATAGCGTGCCGGGAAGGCACGCATGTATGTACGCATGCAGCTTTCCAGTCCCTGACGCAGTGGCTGGACGCGGCCGAACCAGACGATGTCGTGAATGGTCTGCGTCTCTTTTCCCACGACACCTACCAGGATTTCAAAGACGCAGCGATGCCTCTCCAGACCTTTCGGCCGATGCCGGACCGCGCACGCAGCGGAAAGCAGGTCTGGATGCTCCCGCACGTACCGTCGCTGCTCCACATCTATGGCCGCATCAATCGCTCATTGGCGCGCGATCTGCGTGGTGTCAGGTTCATTCACGATGAACAGATGCAATTCGATGTCGCCCTGAAAGATGGAATGGAACTCGCTGAAGGTCCCGTAGGCAAGACGGTTCAGAATCATAAGCTGGCGGATTTCGGGATTGATATACCGGCATCTCTCGAGTTCGTGGTGTCTGATGACCATGTTGGTGTGCAGGTAGCCGACTTGCTGGCGGGGATCCTGTCCAATTGCGTGAGGCCTTTTTCTGCGCGTGTGGAGGCGGACGATAGAAAGTGGCTTGCGGTTCTGGGCGCGCTCCTGAATTTGACGGACCCTGCCAGATCCCGCGGGATCAATTTCGTGGTTCCAGGGTCCATGCATCGTGAGATCGTACGTGCTGCCATGAATGCGGCAGGATGAGGTGGCCTTTGCTCCCTCACATAGGTGTTTGCATTTTGGTCCGCACCTGGCGAAATGCCGTTCACACACTTGCCGCCGAGACCAGATAAGTCTTGTCGCCTCCCAGTGCCTGACCGGCCTGGTCACAGGCATGAACAAGATCTGCAAACGCGACAGAATGTCCGTTCAGTGTCTTGCGGAAGTCGGCCCCGGCCGTGTTTACCAGGACCAGAAGCCCAGTGTGTTTCTCAGCTTCGAGCAAATATCTGTCCCGGACCTGGGTTTCGAGTGTCCGGACAAGGTCGGCGCCTGACCAATGCTCACGGTCTGCGAGCTTGATTTCAATGACGACGCATCCGAGACCTTCAAGACGCGCAGTGGCAAGAATGTCTGTCCTGTTCCGACGCGCCGCTTCCGCCTCACGCGTGACGGTGAAAACATGATCAGCGGTTTCTGCAAGGCGGGCGCTGAGCCAGTTGCGCAGGTCTTCCTCGTCCCGCTCAAGATCGCGTCTCCTGTTCCTTCGGTAGGGGCGCGCCTCATCATGATCTGAATTGACGAGCCGGTCGAGCAGCGCATCGACCAGTTTTTTTACATAGGCTGAGAATTGCGCCGGTGTTCTCGGCGCCGCACCAAATGATGACATGAATGCGCCGAGGTCGTTTTGCGGAATGAGCGCGGGCTTTGCAGCTGTCCTCGCAAGCCGGTCCGCCTGATAGGTGAAAAGGTCCCGGTCTCCGACATTGTGGGGACTGCGGGCTGCAGCGCGCAGCGTCCAGTAAGTTGCTTCGTCGCCTGTCTGGGAGAGCTGTTCGAACCAGTACCGCCTTTGCTCGGCCGCATTGTCCCTTATGCCCGGCGAATACACGTCCTCATGCCAGGGGTCACTTTCCGGCCGGGCGGTGCGAAGGGCAATCAGTGCGAGGTTGTGGAGTATGTCAGGGCGCTCCTGCAGATCATCCTTGCTCTCGCTGTCGGATGCGCGGTCCATCATGTCGCGATAGCGCGCCATGAAGCCTATGAACGGGCTTGTCTCACCATTCGGCCACACAAGATTGATCCAGGGCTCGGTAATTTGCCACGCAAAGGCGGCATCGGCGCGATAGAGATAGACCATCCACACCCAGGCGCGCTCGCGCTCGCCGCTGGCCGCAGCTGACCGGACAGACGATGCTGCCAAGTCCCGGTCAATCAGACCAGACCCTGCAGAATGAAGGGTGATTGCCAGTGCGGCCTCGAGGTTTTCGACAGGGCAAAGCGGATTTTCCCGCAGGGCTTCGGCAATGATTGGTGCCGCCACCCGGCGAATGGCGAGGGGCGCATAGCGCAGCCGGCTGAGCGGTTCTGTGGGAAGGCGTTGAGGATGCCCTCCATGGTTGATTGCATATCGAACCGGGTCTGCCAGCATCTCTGCGAGCAGGCCGGAATGCTCCGGAAGAAAGGTTGTGACCCAGTCGGGAAGCGAATTGAGAACATGGAACGCGATCGCAAACGCCCTGCGTGCATCATCGGTGGTTCGCTCCAGTGTTCCGCTCTCAAGCTCGATTTCTATCCCGCGGACCGCAGCTTGAGCGATGGCCCAGTGTCTGTCCTCGCCGGCAATCTCCCTGGCGCTGTAATCACGCCATACCGCGACATAGCCTTGTCGCACGTCATCAGAAGTTCTCTTGCCATAGGTCTCTTCGATCAGGGTGAGATGGGTGGCCAGCGTTCCATTTTCCGTCCCACGGGGTTGGAGGTGAGCAATATCCGTCAGGAACCGGAGCGCCTTGCCGGAGCGAATACGATGCCGGTGTTTCCAGAAAGCGTAGGCCTTCTTGCTGCGCTGATAAGGCCACTCTACTGCTTTCCATGTTCGCCGGCGGATCTTTGAATACCCACCTTGATGCACAAGCCAGTGGCGCAGCCTGACGAATGACCGGAACCTCGGCGGCGAAAACCGCCGGCGAATATCCCGGTCCTTGCTCCGGCGCGCGAAGACTGAGACAGATTTGTGGCCCGCCTTGCGGTCTTCGATGTCCGAAAATGTCTGCCAGATCGCGTCGGCTGCGCTGACCAGCCTTTGCTGTTGTTGGACTTCGGTTTCTGACCTTGCTCTTGTGATCAGGGTATCGACATCCTGCAACGTCCAGAATGTCTGTGATTTGCCGCCTTCGCCCATCGCGAGCGGATGGACAATTCCATATCCTCCGAAAGCCGGTCGCCTGTCGGGGATCAACGCCCAACGGCGCTCCAGCAATGCCATTTTGACCGCTGTCTGCGATCGTAATGCCTCCGCAACAGACTTGATGGGGCGGGAGAAGCCAAAATCGCCGTCCCTGTAGGTAATGCTGCAGCAGATCTCAATGACATCCAGCAACGGCTGTGAAGGGGCGAGATCAGGCCGATCCAGCAGCTTTAGCAACGATGTCGACATTGCTGGCAGCAGGACGGTCTTTGACGAAACGCAGCGAAGCAGGCGATCATGCTGATCATCGCGCGCCCCGCGGACGAATTCCACGATGAATGACAACCAGTCTTCCGCAGGCTGCGGAAACCGCTCGATCAGGGCCTCTGCGATCCTGCTGTTGCCGCTGCTGTGATTTCGCCTTTCGCGCGCGAGCGCCGAAAAGAAAGGCCGAAAATCTGCCAGTGACTGGGCATTGCCGGCGAAAGCGAGCGCGCTCGACAAGACGAACCCGTTCCAGTCGCCAGCCATCTCCGGCTCGATGTCTGCTGCACCATGAATATGGGCAAGCGCCTGAGTCCTCACGGCTGCTTGATGAAGAGTGCTACCGAGCGATCCAACAGCTTCATTTGCCGTCTCCCGAAGCGACAAGTCCACGAAGGGGTTGCAGGCAATCCGGGTTATGAGGTCTGCAAGAGAGGTCATGTTGCCCATGCGGGCGAGGTCGATGAGGTTGGACCGCAACTCGTTGGACGGGCTGGTTTCAATCAGCCTGGCGATGACTGGGGCAAGGTCCGGTTGAGCGAAAACGCTGAGATCGGTGTCGTTAAACCATTCTCCCCTGCGATTGCGGTTCTGATACTGGGCGCCATGAGCTTCGAGGATGTCCTGGCGTTCGGACAGGCTGTGCACGGACGGGTCGCCGGTCTCCATGAGAAGAGAGGGCTGAATGGCGATGATCTTTCTGCGCGCAGCCGGATTCATCGTCGCGAGCCATCCAAAGAAATTCAGAAGCGATGAATCCAGGAATGAAAGATCTGCGAAATGGCCGATCAGCGGCTCAATCAGGACCAGGCTGCCACCCAGCCTCCGTATCGCCTCATCGAAGAATTGCGCGGCCAGATAGTCCTGGATCTCATTGTGGCTGAACCTCACACGGCCACCGGAATCCGGGTCGAAAAAGGCATAGCTTAGCAATTGGCGAATACTTGCCTCGCTCCAGTTCGCATCAATCGCTGAAAGAATAGGGCGTGGATCGATAACAGCTTCACCCGTCTCGAACAGGGAAAAGTCCTTCACCCCCGCAAGCGCCGATGCGGCAGCCAGAGCCTGTACGCCTTTGCGCACGGAGGTAAAGCCAAGCTCCGATCGTCTTTCTCCGGTGGTTGAGGGACGTAGCTTGTGATCTATCGCCTGTTCGAAGATGGCGGAGCGGCTCTTGAAGCCCGCAGCGCCGTCTTTTCCGGACGCGATATTGCTGTCCCAGATGTCGAGCAGCAAACTTACTTCGAATGGAGTTTGAGCAAGCGATTCAATTTTTGCGTCGATGATCGATGATACGAACAGCCGGCCATCGACATGGTTGGCATCGGCGAGCGTCACCACCTGATCTTTCCGCAGTGGAAGCAAGGCGTACACACCGGTTGCATTTGCTTCAAGCTGTTCATCGCGCTCAATATGACGCAAGCGCTGCGCACAGGATCTGATCTTCAGCCGGTCGATCTCATCGTGCCACTCGCTGCTGCGGGTGGAGAGAACGACATGAACCTCCTTGCCCCAGGGCGCGACACCCTGTTCGAGCGCCTCCAGAGCGCTGTCCAGCACCACGCCGTTTGCGCCGCGCGGAAGACGGGCTTCGTCCAGCGCGTCTAGAAAGAATGTTGCGCGCCCGCCACGCTTTTTCCACGATGCGAATGCGCCGGGCAGGTTCCCGTCATTCGCCGCGATCGAGTCTTCCAGTGATGTACGGGCAAGTTTCTCCAGCCGGACGAAGAATGCCATTTCGCCCTGTCTGCGTAGATTTGCGATCTGACTGCGGAATTCTTCGGTTTTTCCCGATCCGGCGCCTGCCCGCACCACTGCAATGACATGGTTTCGAACACTCTCCCAGGTTTCGCCATAGGCACCTGGGTCCAGAACCATGCGCAGCGCTTTGGTTTCGTAATCGTCATTTTCACCAACACTCAGCGATCTGAACCGGCGATCAAGCTGGATGATCGGTCGGCTGGCCATCAGCTTACAGTACCGTCTGCGGCTTGCATGTGCCGCGCCTTCTCGAATTCATGCGAGATGATCTGGAGATTCAAAGTGCCCACACGTTCAATATTTGCCGTTGAAGCACCGCAGATTGCTGCTTGTGCTTCAGCTGCAAAATCAACTCGGTCGGCACCAAATCTCTCAAGTAAAGAGAGAACCTCAGCGCAAAGTGTGGGCTCAGACTGTTCCAGCTCATGCACAAGCAGGTCGCGCTTGTCAGCAGCCAGGGTTTCAAGTTCAGTGCGTATCTCCCGCTCTTCCTGAGGGCGCTCCGGTGTTCCAAGTTCGAGATGTTTCATCGCCCCGGTTTCGCTGGCAAGGCTCACAACTTCACTGAACAGGCCTGACAAGCCGGCGGGCATGTAAGCCAGGTTCATCTCGGCGGCCCAGGAGGCGGCGCCGTCAAAATCAGGAAGCAGCGTCTGATAGCCGACCTGGGCGAGGGCAGGGAGCGCGATGCCTCCGGCAAGAGGCATGATTGTGAGATGGATGGATTCGTCAATCAGCGACCGCACCATGTCTGCCTGTCCGGCAATTGTGATGACAGCGTCATAAATGTCCTGCGCAGGCAGCAGGGCGAGAACATCAGCCGGAGGCCATGGAAGGACACCGCTCGCGCTCACACGAAGATGAAACTGCGCGGCAATGCCCGAAGCTTCGGCCGCGTGCTCAATGTCCGTCTTGCGCCTTGCGAGCCGGGTTTCCCCTGCCGTCCGTGCAGCGACGGAGACAAGCCGCACAGCGTTGTTTGGCCGGGCACCCTTACCACGCGGCGCCCAGGTTCTTGCTGGCGGCACCTGCCGCTCATGGGCGTCCCCGGCCAGTATCCGCAATGCCTCAAAGAGCGTCTTGAGGCGCGCCAGCATCGGTGGAGGCCCATCGCCGACAAGCTGCCAGGGTTCTTCGCCGGCAGCTGTGTCGACGTCGTCTATGAGACCGTTCAGCCAGGCGATGTATGCACCAGCCTGGTCTGGTAGTCGTGCGAACCGTTTGACCAGATTGACACTTGCGCAGTGCAGAAGATTTTGAAATTTGGTGACGGCAGTGTTCGCCTCTTCGATTCCCGTGCCTGACGCTTCCTGGGATGAGAGAGCAGGCGGCGTCAGAGCTTCAGTTTCTGCGTTCAGCGAGTTTAGTGTGTCGAAGAGTGTGACAGGTGCATCCTTTCCCCGAAAGTGCGCGTCAAATATCTTCTCCAATGTCGGCACACGGGCGTCCAGTATGGCAAGGCCTCTCGCGAGATAATCGCTATAGCTGGGCGCGGCGATACGGCGGGCGATGAGATCCCGCCACCGCCGGTTCCACCGGGGAACAGATGGAGGGGGCAGGTTGTCACGATGGATCTGCTTCGTCGCAAGCGGCAATTGTGCGAGTCCGGCAATTTCTCCGCTCGCGGTGATTGCGTTGGAGACTGCTATGTCTGCCTGCGGGCACAGCGCCAGGATCAGCTCGCACAATTCAACAACCGCATCATGTGGATTGTCTTGCAGCGTGGCGGCGACATACCACATGTCACAATGAACCCGCACGCCTTCAGGGGATGCTTCGACTGTGACAGGCCCGGCCCAGGCCGTCTCCGAATGAACTCTTTTGAGCAGAGCGTCTTGCCCGATCTCGCCGACCCAGCGCTCAGCGATTTCGCGGTCCAGCGCAGACAGCGTTCCCATGACGGATGCAAGGCGGTTCAGATCGGCCTTCAGCAGGCCCTCGGGAACCTGCATCAGGCTGGTCCGTACATCCTGGGGCAAAGGCACTCCGACCAGGGCAGCCAGGATTTCATCAAGGCTCGCCAGATCCGCTGCGCCGATCAGGGCAGACAAGGCTGACGGAGACATGCGCTCCATCAACAGACGGCGCGGATCGTCCTCCGGTGCCCCCTTGATCTGCAAAAGTCGGTGCGCCGCAGCCTGAATCCCAGGGAGAATGCTGAGGCTGCCGAGATCATTGTCGGCTATCCCGAACCATGCGGCGCTTCCGACTTGCGTTCGTGGCAGCGCGCGCGCTTCTGGCGTATCCAGCCACTCGTCCACGCCCGAGGATACGCGTCCGGACCCCAGACCCCGGAGCGCCGAGGCCAGGACCAAGCCATCCTGTTCGTCCTCCAACCGGGCAAGTATACCGTCGAGCACCGCCGGAAGAGGTAAACGCCGAGCTGAGAGTGCGTGTGCGACCAACGGCTCAAGATCGCTGGCAGGCACGCTTGCGGCGGTTCGTTCGAAACTCGTTTCCAAGGGCGGTAATATCGTCTCGTGGGTGAGCTGCAGCAATTCTTCGGATCGTAGCTGGTGCAGTCCGGTGACCGCGCCCGGAGCAGGCGACCGGATCAGGTGTTCCCGGATCAGGCGTTTCAGGGCGCGTGACAGATCGGCGTCGCTGACCGAAAGTGCGCGCGCCAATCGCGTTGCGTCGATTTCAGCGTTTGCTGCGCCGGCCCACGCACCGGATCGAAGAATATCGAGTTCAAGGGAACGCTTCGGATCTGAAACTCTGGCCGCGACCTGATCGGCAAGGAGTTCGCGCATCCTCTGTCCGCGCGTCAGGATATGGACATATTCGAGAAGCAGACCATCGCTCAGCTTCCAGGGCTCGCGCCAACCCGCCCAGCTCGTTTTGCCCGCTTCACTAAGTTCTCGCCAAAGTCGTTCTGCAAGTTCATCATCTGGATCGGCCCGTACTTCGGCCGCACGCGCGCGCTCGGCAATCAGCGTCACATCTTCTTCCCGGACCGAACCGAGCAGGACAACACCGGGTACGGACATCGCTTCTTTGAGCAGAGTGCCCCAGCTTTCCGGCCCGTTCCGGCCGATATCATCCATGACGAAGCCTACAGGACTGTCTTCTGAAGCGCGAAAGGTCCGGACGAGTTGGCGCAGGGATGGAATATCCGCCGCGCTCAGGCGACGGATACGAAACCACCGCACCGTATGGCGCATTGCGCTCGCCGCTTCCCACATTAAAGCGGACTTCCCCGCTCCTGACGGTCCGACGATCAATGCAGCCCGGCGTTGCTCAATCCCTTTCACCAGGGACGCTCTGCCCCGCGGGCGCTCCGATACTAGTCCCGCCGCAATGTGGCCCGGTTCTACGTCGACCCCGAGATAGAAGTTCGGGTCGTTGAGGGGTGTGAGGAAGTCGACTGGTTCGCAGACGCCATCTCTGAGGGCGCGCTCGATTGCGTCGCCGTCGATAGCAGCCAGAACATCACGGATTGCCGTTTCGGTGTCATTGATCGAAAGGCCACGATAATTCTCTGGAATCAGCCGGCCATTGACATCTGCAAGAGCACCTACGCGAACAAGTAGTTCGGCGAAGCACATCTGGGCTGCAATCGGGACGCAGTTCAGCCGGTCCACGATCTGGCTGATCGCCCATTCTTGTGGTGAAGCTGCCACCGTGATCGAAGTTATCGGAAGAAGGTCAGAGGCTCCACTGAGCTTTGATAGTCGGCTATTGAGCGGACCTTCGATTGAACGAACGGCAGGGTGGCCGTCAAGAGGACGTAGGTCTGTCACTTCCCGTTCAAGAACGAGTCCCATTCGCTGTGGTCGTGCTGCCGAGTCGACCGCCCGCTTCCAGAGGTCTTCTATGTGTCTGGCCGCCTCGCCTTCGGAGTAGTTTCCAAGGTGCTCGCGCCGACTCTTTACCTGGATAAAGCTCGTTGCTTCTCCGCGCAGTTCAATATCGTCGCCGCCTTCAGGGATAACGATAGCTGGCGCTCGCTGGCCGGCCCATATTTCGACCGCCAACCAGGCGGACACGGCATCCTGGTAGCGAAAGCCTCTGCCTGCGTTGGACCCCGCTCTGGATGTAGTGTTCGCCCGTACATACGAGGTTGTTGTATTGGAACGCCGCTGCCGTTCTTTTCTTCTCTTAGCCATTTCCTTGCTGTCGCTTTCTTGAACTCCTTCCACCGGACCAATCAGATCTGTTTCAAGCTCACATATATCCTCGGCAGAGTTGAATAGCGTTTTCGGGCAGCCACATCGTGCGACACGGTTTCGATATTGTGGATGGAGACGTCGGTCTTCAACGCCGGAATGTTCTCAATGTCATAGGTGAGACGGATTTCTAGCTCAATATTCGAATAGAACTTGCAGAAAACAGCGAAAACAGGCGCGAGTAGAAAATGTCCTGTATAGCGGATGCATACCGCGTCAGGGGCTCTGTCTGATGACTGTCAGGGTATCTGCTCTATTTGGCGGCCTATTCTGATGCAGGTCCCGCCCGACGAAACCGCTGAATGGATAAGCGTGCTCCCCGGTGGGTTATTCGAAATTGCGCTATGCCTCTGGCCGATATTTCGCGGCTTTTCCGTCCGGGCCCTGGCGCGGGCTTGAGATCGGTCGCGGCCGGGTTTTCCAAATGCAACCTCAGCGGGATTGTGATATGCCTCGCACGCGGGCGCGTTGCGAAAGCGGACCACCGCCACGCGCGATGACCTTGCCGCAGAAATAGGGGACCATCTATGCCGGACACGATCGATCCCACAGAGTATCAGGTCAATGGGGACAATGAGCGCGCTCCGTTTACGCTGAAGGTTCACCGGGGCGAAGGCATGGCATTGCTGGCCATGGACTGGAAAAACGGTCGACCGCCAGATGATTTTGTTGGATTTGCCATCGCCTACAAGGCACCCTGGAGCGAGAAATTCTTTTGGCTCCGCAATCGGTTGAGTTTTGAGGAAGATGTCGCATTCGCCAGCTCGGGACCGACCCGGAAATTCCCCACCAATACTGCGCCGATACAGAAATTCCGCTGGGTGCATTTCCCTTTTACGGTTGGCCGGGAGGGAGAGTTTGTCTACCGCGTGACGCCGATCTTTATGGATGCTGATGATGAGCTGTCCGAAGGTGAACATCAGACCGTCGTCATCCGGCTGGCTCGGGAAACAGTGCCCGGTGTCGCCAATGCGACCTTTACACGTGGATTTGTTCTCTCCCAGGCTTTTGCCGATCAATACTCCAAAAATGGATCGATCTCATCCCTCCTGCCGGCAGCTGCTGATGACGGACTCGACTTTACACCTACTCACGAAAAGGCAGACGAAGCTTTGGCGTGGATGGGGTTCGAAGCGCGCGAGCGCATTGGTGCGTTACTTAGCGATGCAGCTGCAGATGGTGCAAACGTCCAGATCATCGCATACGAACTCAGCCTTCCGGAAGTGCTGGGGCCCCTGGAGGCCATGGGAAACAAGGTTCGCGCAATTATCGATGATAGCCGAAATCATGGTGAACCGCATTCAGCTGAAACTGTGGCTGCTGAACGCCTCGCAGTTACCGCGGGTGCCGATAATGTCAAAAGACAGAATATGGGTGGCCTCCAGCACAACAAGGTCATCATCGTCGACGGGCCAACAATCAAGAAGGTGCTTTGCGGGTCCACCAATTTCAGCTGGCGGGGATTTTTCGTTCAATCGAACAATGCCCTCATTCTTTCGGGGGAGGGGCCGGTTCAGGTGTTTCAGAGGGCGTTCGAGGATTACTGGAACAATGAAGACACATTCCCTGATACCTTGTCGGCCGGCTGGACGGACCTCAGTTTGAACGGCATCGATGCCGCGGTGACATTTTCGCCGCACAACGGCGCAAACCGCGCCCTGCTGATGATCGCCGATGAAATTGAATCGGCTCAGACGAGCGTCTTTTACTCACTCGCGTTCCTGTCGCAGACGGGCGGCCGTGTTCGTGAGGCCATTGAGAACGTGACGTTGAATGACAACGTCTTTGTCTATGGCATCAGTGACAGGGAAACCGAAATTGAGTTGTTGAAGCCGGACGGCAACCCGGCGCCGGTATTTGTGGTCGCACTCTCCGAGCATTTGCCGGAGCCATTCAAGAGCGAGGCAAAAGGCGGCGGCGGAAATCGCATGCACCACAAATTCGTGGTCTTAGATTTCGACACGCCGGATGCTCGGGTATATCTCGGTTCCTATAATTTTTCTGATGCGGCCGACCTTACAAACGGAGAGAACCTGCTCGTTGTTCGCGATCGCCGGATTGTCACGGCCTACATGATTGAGGCGCTCAGAACCTTCGACCACTATCATTTCCGAGTAGCCCAGAAAGACAGGGCGACAAGGAACGAAAGGCTCACGTTGAAAAAGCCGCCGCGCGCTCCGGGCGACGAACCCTGGTGGCTCAATGACTACGAAGACTCCGTGAAAATTCGCGACAGGTTGTTATTTTCGTGACTGGCTTCCTGCCTGAAACGTGGATCCGATTCTCGACCGGTCAGGACGACCGGCTCGGCCTGCCGCTGGGCTCTCACTAACAATAATTGAGTTCAGCTCCTTCTAGCATGCGAACAAGGACATCAGGTGAAGAAGAGGCTATGCGACTCTGCTCTGACGCGACCTGAAATCGAACTCTCTGAACCAGCCATCGTTTTGTGATACAAAATGGAACCAAATTGTGATACAAACGAGTGCCCGGATTCGCTATAATATATTGTTTATAAGCTATTTTTTTGCTTATTTCGAGCCCCGTCACTCGCGCCATTTTCCTCGGAATTCAGGCCTCTGGGTCTCCCTGTGCGGGCGGCCTGTCAGGCCAGTCGGATATAGCAGGAAACAGGCTCTGGACCGCCTGCCATGCCCGCATCCGGCGTCAGCGCAAGATAGCGCCCGCCCACCTCGATCTCGGCCGACACGTCGATAATATCGTCCACGTCGATGAGATTGTCCTTGTGCATGCCCTGCTGCTGGCCGAGCGCGGCCTTGGCTTCGCGCCAGGCGGTTTTCTCGCTGTCGCAGACCCGGAACTGGAAGTCGTGCAGTTCGCCGAATTTGCCTGCGGCATAGTAGCCGACATTCACGAAAAAGAGCCGCGCGCCCCCTTCCGGCGGCGGGGTATCCTGCACGCTCACCTGCCAGCCGGGCAGACGGGTGAGGTCGGCATAGGCATCGACATGCAGCGAGCCCGGCGTGCCCCACCATTCCTGCTTCAGGACAGGGAAGGTCGCCTCCAGGTCCTCGCCCGCCACAAAGCGGATATCGTGGATCTCGATATTCGCGCGCGGGTGGGCGCCGCCGACATAGATCGCAAACAGTTTCATCTTCCGCCTCTCTCGCTCAGGGGCTTTCCCGATGAGTGCCGCAATGCGCCTTCCGGTTCAACGGGGGGCGGGCTTGCATCGCGCGGGCGGGTGGCGCTACCAGCAGGAAACTTCAGGACGGAGGGCATGCATGGCACGTCTTTCAGGCAAGACAGCGCTGGTGACCGGCGCGGCGCGCGGCATCGGCGCTGGCATCGCGAAAGCCTTCGCCGATGAGGGGGCACGTGTGATCGTCACCGATCTGGACGAGGATGAAGGCACGGTGTTCGCGGCCTCCATCGGCGCGGCCTTCCACAAGCTGGACGTGGCTTCCGAGGAGGACTGGGTGGGCCTCGCCACGGATGTTCCGGCCCTCGATGTGCTGGTCAACAATGCCGGCATTACGGGCTTTGAATCCGGCCCGGCGGCCCATGATCCGGAGAATGCCACGCTGGAAGAATGGCACCGCGTGCATGCGGTCAATCTGGATGGCACCTTTCTTGGCTGCCGCTATGCCATTCGCGCCATGAAGGCGGCGGGCAAGGGCTCGATCATCAATATCTCCTCGCGGTCCGGCATGGTCGGCATTCCGGCGGCGGCAGCCTATGCCTCCTCCAAGGCGGCGATCCGCAACCACACCAAGTCCGTGGCGCTCTACTGCGCGCAGAAGGGCTGGGACATTCGCTGCAATTCGATCCATCCGGCGGCGATCATGACGCCGATGTGGGAGCCGATGCTGGGCGAGGGGGAGGACCGCGAGCGCAACATCGCCGCGCTGGTCGCGGGCACGCCCCAGCGCCGCTTCGGCACGCCGGAGGAAGTCGCCGCGGTGGCCGTGCTGCTGGCCTCGGACGAGGCGCGCTATATCACCGGTGCGGAGCTGACGATCGATGGCGGGATTCTCGCCGGTTCGGCTGCCGCCCCGGGCAGCACCGGCGACTGATCGCCGGTGCAGGTCTCTCCTGGAGGGACTATTCCTCGGGGAAGTCGTAGCCGCACTCGGCCATCACCTCGAGGGCTTCCTCGGGCAGTTCTTCAGGCGTTTCGGCGGCCTTCATTTCCGTCAGCAGCTCTTCGCTCGCCTTCTCCATGATGCAGGAACATGAAGTGGCCGGATCGGCGATGTCCGGAAAATATTCCGCGGTGCGGGCCGTGCAGTCCTCGGTGAACTCATCGGCCAGCGCGGAAGGAGCCGCCAGCAGCGTGAAACCGGCGGCGATGCCAAACAGGGTCTTCTTCATTGGTGTTACCTCCTGGCTCGCGGGGCTGCTCCCGGCCGGGCCGCCGCAAGCAATGATCTGATGGCCGGGATGTTATGGGTGCGTTCGCCTCATGCCTCCTTTGCCTTGGCCAGATCCAGTGCGACATCGACGATCATGTCCTCCTG
>OBJS01000032.1_pt1 | contig 93948 bp, 84 predicted proteins | sample 1519851 | NCBI WGS metagenome assembly OBJS01 (sample SAMN03019806, study PRJEB22545) | beach sand metagenome | biome: beach; feature: sea beach; material: beach sand | place: USA: Municipal Pensacola Beach, FL | collected 2010-10-20 | depth 25-47 cm m
CCGATCGCGCGGCCGCCAGATTGTGCGCGACCTTGTTGAACTGAGCGATGAGGAATGGGACCTGCAGATTGATGTTAATCTGAAGGGCACCTTCTATTGCTGCCGGGCCGCGATCCCTGAAATCATCAAGGCGGGGGGCGGCGCAATTGTGAATATTGCCTCGGTTGCGGGCTATGTCTGCTATCCCGGCGGTACGGCCTATGCCGCCGCAAAAGCCGGGGTAACCGGGCTGACGCGCGCACTTGCGGGTGAGGTGGGGCGACACAATATTCGCGTCAATGCGGTGGCGCCGGGGCCGATTGATACGCCGCTTGCACGGACCGTGCTGAAGGAAATGGCCACGCGCGACGATCCGCAGCCATTCGCCGGTGTTATCCGCCGCTGGGGCAAGCCCGAGGAAATTGCCAATGCGGTGGCTTTCCTCGCCTCGGAACAGTCAAGCTATGTCACTGGCGATACGATCAGCGTCAGCGGCGGCGCCTTTATGCATTAGCGCACAAGCAGCGTGCTAGATATTCTGTGTACTGAATGTTTCGGTGCGATTTGAGATAGCCTGCAGCCACCCGTTGCGCGTGGCTGTGGCTACAGCTCAGATTTTCTGGTCGTAATCGCCGACATCTTGTATGGCGCCCAGATGCGCGTCGATTTCACCGAACATATCGCGCATTTTTTCCTCCGATACAGGGCTTTCCACCACCACGACAAGCGATGGTTTGTTGGAGGAGGCGCGCACAAGTCCCCATGTGCCGTCATCAAGTACGATGCGGACGCCATTTACCGTGACGACATCGCGGATACGCTGACCAAGGATTGTGTTACCCGCCTCGAACATCTTCACGTAATGCGCGGTGACCTGTTCAACGACCTGATATTTCGTTTCATCGGGGCAGTAGGGCGCCATGGTGGGTGAGCCCCAGGCGGGCGGCAGGGCCCGGCGCAGATCGGCAAGCGGCGTGCCATGATTATTGTCGAGAAAGCGGCAGACGGCGATGGCTGAAACAAGCCCGTCATCATAGCCATGGCCAAGCGGCGGATTGAAGAAATAATGGCCGCTTTTTTCAAATCCGGCCAGGGCGTCAAGCTCTTTGACACGCCGTTTCATGTGTGAATGGCCGGTTTTCCAGTAATCGATTTTTGCGCCATTTGCCTTCAGCACGTCATCGGTCTGATAAAGGCCGGTCGATTTCACATCCACGACAAAGGTCGAATTGGGATATTGCGCCGATAAATCGCGCGCCAGAAACAGGCCGACCTTGTCGGCGAAGATCTCTTCCCCTTCATTGTCCACAACGCCGCAGCGGTCGCCATCGCCATCGAAGGCCAGCCCGACATCGGCCCCCGATTCCAGCACGGTGTCGCGCAGCGCATGCAGCATCTTCATGTCTTCGGGATTGGGGTTGTGATTGGGGAAGGTGAAATCAAGCTCACAATCAAGCGGAATGACCTCCGCCCCGATGGCTTCCAGCATCGCCGGGGCGAACAGCCCTGCTGTACCATTGCCGCAGGCCGCGACAACGCGTAAGGGGTGCGCCAGTTTGACCCCTTGTGTCATATCGGCAAGATAGCGTTCGCGCAGATCAGGCACAAACCGGTAGCCGCCACCGCCTTGCATCGCGAAGCTGCCCGACAGAACGATTTCCTTGAGCCGTGCCATTTGATCGGGGCCATGGGTCAGGGGGCGTTCCATGCCGATCTTCACCCCGGTCCAGCCATTTTCATTATGGCTTGCCGTGACCATGGCAACCGCCGGCACATCGAGTGCGAACTGCGCGTAATAGGCCATGGGCGACAGGGCCAGCCCGATATCATGCACCTCGCAACCAGCCGCCATCAGCCCGGTCATCAGCGCATATTTGATCGACTGGCTGTAGGAGCGGTAATCATGGCCGACCGCAATCGCAGGGCGCAGACCCAGTTCCTGCATCTGGGTCGCGATCCCCATGCCCAGCGCCTGAATCCCCATCAGGTTGACATCGTCATTGAACACCCAGCGCGCATCATATTCGCGGAAGCCGGTAGGGGCGGTAAGCGGGGTAACTTCAAACTCGGCTGTGTTGGGGGTCAGTTTTTCGGCTGGTTTGGGAAACATCGGCTCATCATCGGTTGCTTAAGGTGTTGTACAGATTAGCGGAGTTTTTGCTTACGCTGTTTCGTCAGTTATTGCGAATATTTTTGCCGCCTGCGTGTCGCAAGCCAGCGAAACTGTGTGGGTGATCACGGCTGAATCGTCTGTTGAATCCGCCCAGACATGGATTTGAAACCCTACCGGTTCGTCTGTTCGGTAGAACGGTGTATCGGGAAAGAACGGGATGCCAAAGCTGACTGCCGTGCTGGGGGCGACGGTGCCTTGCGTCTGTGCAAAGCCTGTCGCGATTGCGCGGTGCAGATGCCCGCTGATTACTTTTCTGACCTGCGGATGGTCTTGCAAGAGCGCGGCAAGTGCGGGGCCGTCTGCGCAGCTTGGCTTGTTGCCGAAATCAATCATGCCTGAAAAGGGCGGGTGATGCATCGCGATCAGTGTCGGCTTTTCGGGGCGCGCCGCAAGCTGATCATCGAGCCATTCAAGCTGTTCTGTGCCGATCGCGCCTTCAACCTCACCGTCAATCACCGTGTCGAGTGCGATAATCCGCAATGGATAGTCATCGCAAACGAAACGGCAGCTATCTGGATAGAGCGTGAGATAATCATGTTCGGGAAAGCTGTCGCGCAGTTTCTGGCGATTGTCATGATTGCCCGGCAACAGTAGAAGCGGCGCGTGCAACTTGTCCAAAATCTCGCGCAAACAGGCATATTCCGCGCGCGCCCCGAATTGCACAAGATCACCGGTTGCAATGACCAGATCGGCCTGGCGCGGCAATTGATTGATTGCGGCAACGCAGCGGTCAAGATTCCCCGCACTGTCATAGCGCCTGTTCAACAGGGCGCGTTCAGCCCGAATGTGCAAATCGCTGATCTGGATGATAAGCATGCTACCACCGCCGGGATTGAAATTGCGGTGTTAGTGATGCGCCCTGCGGGCCTGAATTGCAAGCCGCCGGGGCGTGCGCCCGCATTTATTGCGCATGGCTGCAACAGGTCAGTCGCAAGAGGGGCAGGATTTAAGCTGCGCGCGGCTTAATCGTCGAAGCTGAAGAAAGAAAAGGCCGGCTTGCCGCCATTTTCAAAATATTCCGCGCGGCGTTTACCAAGCCCTGCGATCACCGCATCCCGTTCGTCGTCGCTATAGCGGAGCCATTTTGCAATTTCTTCCGGGGTGCGGAAGCAACCGGAACAAAATCCGGTTTCTTCATCCATCTGGCAGACGCGGATGCAGGGCGATTGGCGTTGGGCGGACAGGCTCATAGGTGACTCGCAAAACAAATCAGGTAAGAACTTAGCTGAAATCTATGCTAATAGATTATCGGTTTCAAGAGGCAGTGCCCATCTGCCAAGCTTATATGCTGCGCTTAAGGTCAAAAAAACGCGCAAAGCGCCATCAGACAGGCAAGTTCGCTGACTTGCTGAATTGCGCCGAGTACATCGCCGGTCTGGCCGCCGATTTGACGTTTGGCAAGACAGGCGAGCAGGAGGGCTGCCGCACCACCGCTGAGCAGCATCGCCAGGATCGCCCCAACCGGTAAGGCAATGACAAGCACGAAAGCGGCAAGAAGGCCGGCGACCGCAATGTCGCGCCAGTCAGGAGCGCCGGCCTCATAAGACAGGCCAGCTTGCTTTGCGGGGGGTAAAAGCCGCATCCCCGTATACATGAAGGCGCGCGACAGGCTGGCGCTGGCGATCAGCGCGATAGACACCCGCGCCACATCATGCAACTCGACCAGCGCCGCGATCCGCAGCAGCAAACACAGGATCAGTGCCGCAGTGCCATAAGTGCCAATGCGGCTATCGGCCATGATGGCAAGCTTGTGATCGCGGTCGCGGCCACCGCCAAAACCGTCAGCAACATCAGACAGCCCGTCCTCATGCAGCGCGCCGGTGGTCAGCAGCATGGCAGCCACCGCCAGAGCCGCAGCCAGCAATGGGCCAAGTCCCAGCCATAGGCATAGGGCATAAATTGCTGCCCCGACCCCGCCAATGATCACGCCGGCCAGCGGTGCATAGCGTAGCGCCGCGGCGAATTGCGCCACGTCTTCAGCAGGATCCGGCATGGGGGCGGCAGGCAAGGGAAAACGTGTCAGGAAACGCAATGTGAATGCGATATCGCGAAGCGGGTTGCGAATTCGGCGTGGCGACATGGATGGCCTCTGGCACAAAATCTTTGTGACGGGTATAGGTCAATTATGATGTCAGGCAAACGATCTTGCCTGCTTTATACAATCAACCGCCAGCATTGTTCGATTTACCCGGCATTGTTCAATTTACAAAACGAGAGACCGCATGCCCGATTCTGATACCGCCGCGCCTTTTGACGATATTCGCGATCTGATGCGGACCTTGCCGGAGGCCGACGCGGCGGCGGTGGCGGCAGTGCGTGCGCGGGAGCGGGAGTTGACAAAACCGGCGGGTGCCTTGGGGCGGCTGGAGGAACTGGCCGAATGGCTGGCCGGTTGGCAGGGGCGTGCGGCCCCTGCGGTTACTGCGCCGCAGGTTGCGATCTTTGCCGCAAATCACGGGGTGGCACGGCACGGGGTGTCAGCCTATCCGGTAGCGGTAACCCAGCAGATGATGGAGAATTTTGCGGCTGGTGGCGCAGCCATCAACCAGATCAGCGCCGCCCATAATGCGGGCTTGAAGGTTTTTGATCTGGCGCTTGACCTGCCAACGCCCGATATCACTGAAACCCCGGCGATGAGTGAGATGGATTGTGCGGCGACCATCGCCTTCGGGATGGAAGCGATTGCCGGCGGTACTGATCTTCTCTGTCTTGGCGAGATGGGGATCGGGAATACCACCATCGCTTCGGCGATCTGCTGCGCGCTCTATGGCGGCGCGATTGAGGATTGGGTCGGACATGGTACGGGCATTGACGCCGCCGGTCTGGCACGCAAAGCCGATGTCATACGCCGCGCGCTGGCCACACATGCACAGCATCTGACGGACCCATTGGAAATCCTGCGCCATGTCGGGGGCAGGGAGGTTGCGGCCATGGTTGGTGCGATCATCGCCGCGCGCAGCCAGCGGATTCCGGTGTTGCTTGACGGGTTTGTCGTCTGCGCGGCGGCGGCAATCGTACAGGGGCTTAATCCCGCGGGACTTGATCACTGTGTTGCCGCGCATCGTTCGGCGGAAGCACCGCATGGACGGCTTCTTGAAAAACTTGGCAAGATGCCGCTGCTCGATCTGGGAATGCGGCTCGGGGAGGGAAGCGGTGCTGCCCTTGCCATACCAATTGTCGCAACGGCGGCAGCAATTCACGGCGGTATGGCGACCTTCGCGCAGGCAGGGGTTGCCAAGGCTGAAGACGCGGATTGAACTGCTTGGCCGTGCCTTTGCTTACCCTTGCCAAGGCTGGGCCGGGACCATAGTATCGCCCGGCTCAAATCATGAATGCGCAAGCGGGAGATACCCTGAATGGATTTACAGTTTACCCCTGAGGAAATCGCCTTCCGGGATGCGGTGCGGGACTTTATTGCCGCGGAATATCCCGAACAGTTGAAAGGCCGCCGGCGGGGAGATGCGGATCTGACGAAACAGGATTATCTCTCCTGGCATAAGGTGCTGGCGAAAAAAGGCTGGGTGGCTCCGTCCTGGCCGGTCGAATATGGCGGGCAGGATTGGACGCCGACGCAGAAATATATTTTCAATAACGAGATGGCACGCGCCGAATGTTTGCAACTTATGCCATTCGGACTTGTCATGGTTGCGCCTGTTATCTGGACATTCGGGCGGCAGGATCAGAAGGATTATTTCCTGCCCCGCATTTATAATGGTGAGGATTGGTGGTGCCAGGGCTATTCCGAGCCGGGGGCAGGGTCGGATCTTGCCTCACTGACGACCCGCGCGGTGCGTGATGGTGATGACTATATCGTCAATGGCAGCAAGACCTGGACGACGATGGCGCAGTTCGCCGATATGATGTTCTGCCTCGTCCGCACCGATACCGAGGTCAAGCCGCAAAAAGGCATCTCTTTCCTGCTGATCGATATGAAGACGCCGGGCATTACCGTTCAGCCGATCATCACCATGGATGGCGGGCATGAGGTCAATCAGATCTTCCTTGAGGATGTGCGTGTACCCGTCGCCAATCGCGTGGGCGAGGAAAATGAAGGCTGGACCTATGCCAAGGTGCTGCTTGGGCATGAACGCAGCGGCATTGCGGGGGTTGCGCGTTCAAAGCAGCAGATTGCGCGGTTGAAGGCTTTGGCCGCGGATACGTCGCATAATGGCGCGCCGCTCGGTGAAGACCCGGATTTTTCGCGCAAGATTGCCGCCCTTGAGGTGGATCTGCTGGCGCTGGAATATACCGATCTGCGTGTGCTGGCTTCCGAAAGCGCGGGTAATGGTCCCGGCCCTGAATCCTCAATCCTGAAAATCAAGGGCACCGAGGTACAGCAGCGGATTACCGAACTGCTGGTCGAGGCGGCGGGCTATTACGGCAATCCCTATCTGCGCGGGATGAGCTATGAAGGGGATAATTTCCCGATCGGCCCGGAACAGGCAGTGGGCACCGCGCCGGAATATTTCAATATGCGAAAGACTTCGATCTATGGCGGGTCGAACGAAATTCAGCGCAATATCATCGCCAAGGCGGTGCTTGGGCTTTAGGCGGCGGTAGCGAATTCAGAAGGCGCGTGTCATACGCGGGCGAGAAGGAAAGACAGAATGGATTTCTCCTTTACGGAAGAACAGACCCTGCTGCGCAACAGCGTGCAGCGTTTTATTCAGGACAATTACGATTTCGACAGCCGTCAGAAAATCGTGCACAGCGACAGCGGCTGGAACCCCGATCACTGGAAGGCCTTTGCCGAGCTTGGGTTGCTGGCGGCCCCCTTTGCTGAGCAATATGGCGGTTTTGGCGGCGGTCCGGTGGAAACCATGATCGTGATGGAGGAGTTCGGGCGCGGCCTCGTTGTCGAACCCTATTTGCAAACAGTGATCTTGTGCGGCGGGCTGATCGATGCAGCGGGCAGCGAAAAGCAGAAGGCCGATCTGTTGCCGAAAATTGCCGGTGGCGAACTGGTGCTTGCCTGCGCCTATGCCGAACCGCAAGGCCGATACAATCTGGCCGATCTGACGACGCGGGCGGAAAAATCAGGCGATGGCTATGTGTTGAACGGGCAGAAGGCCGTGGTCATTGGCGCGCCCTGGGCCGATAAACTGATCGTATCGGCGCGGACCGATGGTGATCAGCGCGATGCGGACGGGGTTAGCCTGTTTATCGTCGATAAGGGGGCCGATGGCGTATCAACCCGCGATTATCCGACTGTCGACGGGCAGCGTGCATCGGAAATCAAATTCGAGAATGTCGCGCTTGCTGCGGATGCGTTGCTTGGGACGGAAGGACAGGGATTGCCTGTTTTGGAAGCGGCAATAGATCGGGCGATCGCGGGGCTTTGTGCGGAGGCTGTTGGCTGTATGCGGGTATTGACCGATGCAACCGTTGAATATTGCAAGACGCGCAAGCAATTTGGTCAGCCGATCGGCAATTTTCAGGTTCTGCAGCACCGTATGGTGGATATGTTCATGGAATGCGAACAGTCCCTGTCAATGACCTATATGGTCAATCTGAAGCTTGACGAAGGTGAAGCTGAGCGGGTCAAGGCGGCATCGTCCGCCAAGGCGCAGATCGGCAAGTCCGGCCGGTTTGTCGGTCAGCAGGCAGTGCAACTGCATGGCGGAATGGGTATGACCGATGAGCTGAATGTTGGTCATTACTTCAAACGCCTGACCATGATCGACAGTCAGTTCGGCAATGTCGATTATCATTTGCGGCGGTTTGCGGCGGCAAGCTGACCCGGTAATCAATCAGTCCGCCAACGACGCGGGCAAGGCTTGAGAAAGCGTAAACCTCCCTGGCAGAGACAGGGAGGTTTTTTATTGATGCGCATGGGTGCCTAGGCGGCTCTGATCTCGTTCAGGAAGCGATCAACCTCGGAACGGAGCTGAACCGATTGCTTGTCAAGTTCACTCGCCGCATTGACGACCGCCGTTGCCGCGTCACCCGCCTCGTTATTTGCCTTGCGAACATACTCGATGCTGCCCGAGACTGAACGGGTTGCTTCGGCTGCTTCCTGTGTATTGCGGGAGATTTCTTCAGTTGCCGCGCTTTGCTCTTCCACTGCCGATGCGACTGAGGTGACAGCTTCGCTGATTTCGCCGACAGTGGCGCGGATGTGGCCGATCGCCTCAACCGCATTGCTTGTGACACCTTGCATGGATTCAATCTGGGCACTGATTTCATCAGTTGCTTTCGCTGTCTGATCGGCGAGGTTTTTCACCTCGGTCGCGACGACGGCAAACCCCTTCCCGGCATCGCCGGCACGTGCGGCCTCAATCGTCGCGTTCAAGGCAAGCAGGTTGGTCTGGTTGGCGATATCATGGATCAAATCGACAACATCGCTGATGCGGGAGGCGGCTTCGGCAAGCGTTTGCACCGTTTCGTTTGTTGAATCCGCCCGCTGTACAGCCGATTGCGCAATTGCGTTTGAGTTTGCCGTCTGCTGTGAGATTTCATTAATTGATGCGCTTAATTGTTCGCATGCGGTTGCAACTGTTTCCACATTGCTGTTGGCATTTTGCGACGAGTTGGCAACCAAATCGCTTTGTTCATGGGCGCGGGTGGCCGAACCTGACATTTGTTCCGCGGTTCCCATCATCGTTGTTGCGTTTTGCGACACTGCTTCCACGATCCTGCCAACGCTTTGTTGGAAATCATCGGCAAGTTTCTGCATGGCTTCACGTTTTTCCTGTGCGGCTTTTTCGCGCATTTCGTCGCGCTCTTTCTTGGCGCGGTCCATTTCAACCGCGTTTTCCTTGAATATCTGGACAGCACCGGACATCTGCCCGATTTCGTCTTTTCTGTTTTGTGCGGGGATAGATACTGACAAATCGCCATCCGCCAGGGAACGCATTGCACTGACCATGGACTTGAGCGGCGTTGTCACGCTGCGCCCGACATAGAACCAGGCGATGAATGCAACGGCTGCAATTGTTGAAATCGCCAGAATGATGAGGGTCGTCACGCTGTTGCTGATGCTGCTGCTGACTTCGTCGACACCTGCATCAACTGCCTTGCGGCGGTTGGCAACCTGTGAATTGACGATTGTCGTCAGTTCCTCGGCAATTGCCTGTGCTTGATTAAGGGAGTTCCCCATCCGTGTGATCTGGTCCAGTTCGGCAATATGCTTGTCGAACATGTCGTTATCTGAATAGCCGCTGAGGATTAGCTGTTCGACATTTTTGTTAAGTGTCTCGTAGTTTTCCGTCCATTTGGGATCGCGCGAGAGAATAAACTGGTAAAGCATGCCGCTGCCATCGGTGATCGACCTGGTGGCTTGAAAAAAGCGTTCGGACAACCGCTTTACCTCTTCTTTTTCCCCCGTCCCTGCGGCTTCAGCCAGCAGGCCCGCAGCAAGATTTGTATACGCATTGATATCCATCGCACCTTGCAGGATAGTCATTTCGTCCTGCAGCTTATTTACCGAACTGGTGTCATTGTCATAAAGCAGTTCCATATTCTCGAACACGCCGTCATTGGCTTGCTGAATGAAGAACTGGGTTTGCGACAGGATATTGTCATGCAGAACCCGGATCTGTTCGATCTCGCGGATTCTTGCGTTCTTTGCATCGATCATTGCAGCGACCGACTTGTCGAGCGACGCTGTCTGATCATGAAGCATGGCGACAATCTCAAGCGTGCGGGCAGCTTCTTCCTCGCTCATCTGAGCACGAACAGCATTGGTCAGGCGGTTCAGCGTTTCCTGGCTTGCGTTCAGTTGTTCGCCCAGCTTTTGCCGTTCCGCATGCGTTTTGACAGCCGAAAGCACACGTAGCGTATTGGTAATTTGATTGGCTTGCGCCGCAAGATCAAAGGCAGTTGTCATACCCTGAATGTCACGTTCGGCCACATTTGAAAATGTACGCTCGACGGTGCGGAAGGAATTCCAGGAGACCAGACAAGCAATCAGGGTCAGCAATCCGACAACGGCGTAGGTTCCAAAAAGCTTTGCCTGAATGCTGCGTCTGCTGTTACGAACATTTTCAGCGGAGCTGTTCTTTTTCTTTTTGTTGGGCCCCGAATTCCGTAAGCGGAATAAGTTTAGCCGTTCCGCGATGCCTGTCATTGTATTCCCCAATACATTTTCGATCCGTCGGCACAATCGTCGCCCTGAGCGTCAGCGTCTGCGGTTGCTGCCCAGGCGGACTGACGTCTTTGTATTGATTGGCCCTGGTATCGTTCGTTTCGCCTCCTGCAGCGACCGATATGACTATCGGTGACATCGCTGCATGGTGAGAAATTAGGTCAGTTTTCTTACGAAACGGTAAAGTTGCGATGGCACGGCGGGATAATTCTTGTGTCATCAGCTATCGCCGTTCAGGCTTTGATTCCTGATCCGCTATTGGCGGCATGCGGCTAAACTGCGAAACTCTGTGACGGTATAGATAAGATAATGAAGGAGGGGAGGCGGTCATGACTGATAAGCAAGATGCGCTGCTTTACGAGAAGGATGGGCATATCGTCACCTTGACGATGAACCAGCCCGAGTTGCGCAATTCGATGGGTGATCCGGCTGTATTGCCGCTGTGGCAACAGGCAGCGGACCGGATCAATGCGGATCGCGATGTGCGCTGCGTAATTCTGGCAGGCGCAGGCAAGCATTTTTCCACCGGTGGCAATATCCGCAATATGGGGGACCGTGCGCCCACGCCTGATCAGGGAACCCGTGGCCGTTCGCCTGCGCATGCGCGGGCGCGGTACCGTACTGGTGTGCACCGGATCGTGCGGGCGGTACGCAGCATCGAATTGCCTGTGATCGCGGCGGTGCAGGGAGCGGCAGTCGGCCTTGGCTGCGATGTGACCTGTCTTTGCGACATGCGGATCTGTGCTGACAACGCGAAATTCGCCGTCACCTTCCTCAAGCTTGGACTTAATCCCGGCGACGGGGGTGCATGGCACCTGCAAAAGGTGATCGGCCTCGCCCGGGCGAGCGAGATGTTCTACACAGCCGATCCCATTGACGCGCAAACCGCGCTTGAGTGGGGGCTTGTCAGCAAGGTCGTGCCGCTTGAATCGCTGATGGACGAGGCGCGGGCGTTGGCTGAGCGGGTTGCCAGGCAACCGCCTGATGTATTGCGCATGACCAAGGTCTTGCTGCGGACTGCCCAGACCGGTGATATCGAGACGGTGCTTGAAATGTCGGCCGCGATGCAGGGGGTTGCCCACCATACCGAGGATCATCTGGAGGCGATCAACGCCTTTTTTGAGAAACGGCCGGGCAACTTCAAGGGGCAGTAGCTGGCTACCGCTTGTGAACCCGCCGCGCAAGTGCAGGCTTGTGCATGGACTCTGAAGGGGCGTTTGCGCCATAAAGCGGTATATGAATGCCGCTATCACATAATGATGAGGGAAATGTTAGATGAGCATTAGGGGAAAAGCGTACATTGCGGGGATATATGAACATCCCACGCGGCTGGCGCTTGGGAAGACGCTTCCGCAGCTCCATGCGGAACTAGCCAAGGGGGCGCTGGAAGATGCCGGCCTCACCAAGGACGATGTAGACGCTTATTATTGTGCGGGCGATGCGCCGGGCATGGGCGGCGTCGACATGGTCGAGTATATGGGCCTCAATGTGCGTCAGATCGACAGCACGGAAACCGGCGGTTCGTCCTATGTGCTGCATGTGAACCATGCCGCGCAGGCGATTGCGGCGGGCCATTGCAAGGTCGCGCTGATCACGCTGGCGGGCCGTCCGGCGGCCGATGCGAAGGAAAAGGTGGCCTTCCGCCCGGGTGGCGATCCGCCACCAGCGATCGGTTTTGAAAGCCCGTACCGGCCGACCATCGTGAATATGTATGCGATGTGCGCCCAGCGGCATATGTATGAATATGGCACGACAAGCGAACAGCTTGCCTGGATCAAGGTCGCGGCGTCCCACCATGCGCAATATAATGAGCATGCGCTGCGCCGGGAGGTCGTGACGGTCGAGGATGTGGTCAATTCGCCGATGATTGCATCGCCGCTGCACCGTTATGATTGCTGTGTGATCACCGATGGTGGCGGCGCGGTTGTCGTTGTGGCGCCCGAAATCATGAAAAGCCTGAAACGCCCGGCCGTGAAAGTGCTGGGTGCGGGCGAAGCGCCCAAGCATCTGATGGGCGGCAAGGTCGATCTGACCTATTCGGGGGCACGCTGGTCTGGTCCCAAGGCGTTTGAGGAAGCAGGCGTATCGCATGCGGATATCAAATATGCCTCGATCTACGATTCCTTCACGATCACGGTGCTTGAAACCATCGAGGATCTGGGCTTCTGCGAAAAAGGCGCGGGCGGCAAGTTCGTTTCCGACGGCAATCTGATCTCGGGCACCGGCAAGCTGCCCTTCAATACCGATGGCGGCGGGCTGTGCAACAACCATCCGGGTAACCGCGGCGGTATGACCAAGGTTCTGGAAGCGGTCCGTCAGGTCCGTGGCGAAGCGCATCCCAAGGTTCAGGTGCCCAATTGCGATATCGCATTGGCGCATGGCACGGGCGGCCTGCTTGGCGCGCGGATGGGCAGCGCAACCTGCATTCTGGGGAATGAAGACGCATGAGTGAGACAAAGCCAAAAGTGAAAGCGCCGAAGGTCAATCATGAGACCAAGGCGTTCTGGGAAGCCACCGCCGAAGGCAAGCTGATGGTGGGTAAATGCAATGGTTGCGGGGAGCATTATTACTATCCGCGCGCGCTTTGCCCCTTCTGCTTCAGCGACAAGACCGAACTTGCCCAAACCACCGGCAAGGGCAAGATCTACAGCTTCAGCGTGACGAGCCACCCCAAGGCCCCGTACACCATCGCCTATATTACATTGGCGGAAGGGCCGACCATTTTGAGCAATATTGTCGAGAGCGATTTCGACAAGCTTGCCATCGGGCAGGATGTGGAAGTCGTCTTCTACGATACCGGCGAAGGCAATGCCGTGCCGATGTTCAAGACCGTCTGAGACATAAGCTCACGGCCTGGCTCAAGGTCAGACATCATATGAAGGGCGGCGGGTTATTCCCGCCGCCCTTTTTGCTGCCCGCTTTTGCTTGCCCGGGGGCGGGTCACCGCATAGCCTTGCGGATAATTGAAAATAACAAAGGTGCGTTCCAGAGCGGGCGTGCCAGAAGCAGGGAAGGGGACCGAGATGGATTTCAATCTGGCCGAAGAGCATCGGATTTTGCAGGATATGGTGGCGAAATTCGTCGCCAATGAGCTGATGCCGCATGAGAATGCTATTCTCGAACGCGAAGCAACCGGGCAGGTCGTTGCGCTGACCCCCGATGAGGTCGCGCCCATTCACGCCAAATGCAAGGAGCTCGGGCTGTGGGGCCTGGATGTGCCAGAGGCGCTTGGCGGGGCGGATATCGGCGCGGTCGCGAAGATGTGCGTTGGCGAAGAACTGGCCTACACCATCACGCCTTTCACTTTCCCGCCGGATTCGCCGAACCTGCACATGCTGATGGCGACGGTGAATGAGGATCAGCGCAAGCGTTATCTTGAACCCTATGCGCGCGGGGAGACGGTGTCGGCTATCGCGATCTCCGAACCGGGCGCGGGTGCTGACCCGTCGGGCATGAAGACGCGCGCTGAAAAGCGCGGCGATAAATGGGTTATCAACGGTCAGAAGATCTGGATCAGCCGGATGCATGAATCCGCTTTCACCATCGTGATGGCGGTAACCGACCCGGAAAAAGGATCGCGCGGCGGGATCACAGCATTCCTTGTCGATCAGGACAATCCGGGCATGCGTGTTGCCCGCGATATCCCGATCCTTGGCGGGCAGCGGACGGCGGAAGTGCTGTTCGAGGATTGCGAGGTGGGTGAGGAGCAGGTGCTTGGCGAAATCGGTAATGGCTTCGGGCCGATGCAGCTGCGTCTTACCGTGCGGCGGCTGGAGATCGGCGCCTGGTCGGTGGGTATTGCACGGCGCGCGCTCGATATGCTGATCGAGCATGCCAATAACCGGGTGACTTTCGGCGAAAAGCTCGCTGACCGGCAGGCGATCCAGTGGTGGGTGGCCGATGCCGCAACCAAGATCCATGCGACCCGCCTGATGGTGCAACAGGCTGCCTGGAAGGTTGAACAGGGGCAGGATGTCCGGATCGAAGCCTCGATGATCAAGGTTTTTGCCACCGAAATGGTCAAGGAAGTGGTTGATCGCGCGATGCAGGCACATGGTGCGATGGGCCTCGCCTGCGAATTTCCGCTGCAATATATGTACAAGCGGGTGCGCGCCTTCCAGATCTTCGAAGGCCCGACCGAGGTGCATCGCTGGGTCGTCGCGCGCCGCCTGCTTGCGGGAAGATAGGCTGCTCTGACTGACAGGTGAGCAGGCGTGGTGTGGCGGAATGCATTGACTATTGCCGCGTAGGCCGGTCACCTTTTAACCTTCTTGGATCAAGAACAGGGAAAGCCGGCGCGGGCCGCCCGCCCGGTCAATAAGAATTAAAAAGGGGTATCAGGATGCGCTTTGGTGTTTTTTACGAATTGCAGCTTCCCAAGCCGTGGAATGAAGGGGACGAGCATCGCCTGTTTCACGAGGCGCTGGATCAGGTGGTCCTGGCCGATAAGCTTGGCTTCGATTATGCGTGGGAGGTTGAGCATCACTTTCTTGATGAATATTCCCATGCCTCGGCACCGGAAGTGTTTCTGGCCTGTGCCGCCGGGCAAACCAAGAATATCCGGCTTGGACACGGCATTCGTCAGGTGATCCCGAAATATAACCACCCGGCGCGGTCGGCCGAATGTATTGCAACGCTTGATCTGTTGTCGAACGGGCGGGTTGAATTCGGTATCGGCGAAAGTGCGACGCGGCTTGAGCTTGGCGGGTTCAACATCCCGGCAAAGGACAAGCGGGCGATGTGCCTTGAGGCGGCCGAGCAGATTGCGAATATGATGGTGCTCGATCCCTATCCGGGGTTTGAAGGGAAATTCTTCGACATGCCGTGCCGCAATGTGCTGCCCAAGCCGTTGCAGAACCCGCATCCGCCCATGTGGATTGCCTGCACCAACCGCGACACGATCAAGGTGGCGGCGCGCAATGGCATCGGTGCGCTGGCCTTCTCCTTCCTTGACCCGGAAGAAGCAAAGAAATGGGCCGAGGTCTATTACGACATCATCAAGTCGGAAGAATGCGTACCGATCGGCCATTCGGTGAATGCGAATATCGCGCTCGTCTCGAACTTCTCCCTGCATCAGGATCGGGAAGAAGCGATCCGCCGCGGCCATGAAGGGTTCGAATTCTTCGGTTATGCGCTGAATGCACTGGTTGCCCATGATACGGTGCCCGGCCGCACCGATCTTTGGGGCGAATATCTGCAGCAGCGCGGCAACCGGACCGAAGAAATTATCGAGAAATCGCGCCGCGGCGACTATTTGCCGAGCGGTATCGGTACGCCCGACGATATGCGGCAGCATCTGCGCGCGTTGCAGGATGCGGGCGTCGATCAGGTGATCGTGATGCAGCAGGCCGGTCGCAACAAGAACGAGCATATCCGGGAATCGCTTGAACTTTTCGCTGCCGAGGTCATGCCCGAATTTGTCGAGGGGCGCGAAGCGCGTGAGCGGAAGAAGGCTGAGGAGCTGGCCCCCTATATCGAGGCGGCGCTGGCGCGCAAGAAATATATGCAGCCGCTGGCCGATGATGAAATCCCCGTGGTCAGGGCATCGGTTGCGCAGGCGATCGTGGGGCAGGGGTCAGTTGACTGACATCCCCTTGATATCCTTCAAATGAAGATGGCGGGCCTGAAAACCCGCCATTTTTCAATTTGATAGCTTGTTGGATTTAGTTAGCTGTTGCGGGCGATGAAATCCCTGACCGCCTGATTGAAGGCTTCAGGCGCCTCGATGTTGATGGCATGCCCGCCATCCGCGCCGACCACTTCAAGGCCGCGAATATGCTTCTCGCCATATTCGCGGTGGGGGGTGAAGCGATCCTCCTGCTCCCCGGCGACAAGCAGGGTCGGCACCGTTGTCGCACTGACCTCATCGGCGACCGAGGCATGCGGCGATGTATATTTGAACACCCGCGCAATGCCCGACGGATTGAGCAGCGGTGCATCCTCCAAAAGCTCCTCCTGCGCGCCGGGCGGCAGGCGCTTTGCATGAATGGGATGTATCCGCATTTTCTTCAGCCCCTCCGGGCCGCCGCTTTCAAGCTTCTGCGCCAGTTTGTTGACATCGCGATACAGCTCTTTCGTGACCTCATTGGTGGCCAGTGCCGATGTGGAATTGGTGAAGATCTGGCCCATCACCCGCTCGGGATAGTGCAGTGAATAGCGCAGCGTGGCGGTCGCGCCGAAAGACTGCCCGCACAGGAACCAGCGTTCGGCGCCGACAGCTTTCCGGATATTCTCGATCTGCGCGACATATTGCATGGGATCGTAATAAGCGGGGTCCTCAGGCGAGGGGCTGCGTCCGTGGCCCCAGAATTCAGCGATCACCGGGGTGGAAAACTGCTTCAGCGTGTCGAGATTGCGCAGCCACTGGGCGCGGCTCGACAGCATGCCGTGTAGCAGAAACAGGAACGGGCCGTTGCCCTCGTGAACTTCGTAATAAAATTGGGTCATGCTGCCGCTGTTCCGCTGCGATTATTCCGAACTTTTTGTCATCATTGGCCGGCGCGGCCAGTGCGCGACCTGATTCCTTATAAGGGAAGCCGACAGGCGAAGTAAATTCGCCGTGTCAGGATGTCCCATGGTTCAGGCGCTTTCGCTCACCTGTCGTCTTGATCCGGCAAGATCAGCCATGAATTCGATGGCTTCAAGCTGTCCGGTTGCGATGGTCAGGCCCGTGGCGCCTGAATCAGCCCAGTCGGCAAACCGTTTTTCGATCCGCTCACGCGGGCCGACAAGCGCGTTTTCATCGACATATTCATCGGGCACGGCGTCCGCTGCCTCATTCTTGCGCTTGGCGAGATAAAGCTCCTGTATCCGTGCCGCTGCCTCGCCAAATCCGCGGCGGATCATCATATCCTTATGGAAATTCTTGTCCGGATGTCCCATCCCGCCGACATAGAGCGCGACATTCGGTTTAAGCTTCTTCAGGCCGGTTGCGATATCGTCGGTAATGATAACGCTTGTGCTTGCCTGGATTTCGAAATCCTTGAGCGATTTGCCGTTGCCGGCGCGCTTGAAGCCTTCCTCCAGCCAGGGGCCATAGGTTTTCATCGAGCCGGGGACGAAATTAAGCGGCAGCCAGCCATCGGCGATCTCGGCGGTCAGGCGCACATTCGTTTCTGTTCCGGTGCCAAGCCAGATCGGAATTTTCGGGTTGATATGCAAAATGGATTTCAGCGGCTTGCCAACGCCAAGTGCGCCTTCACCACGATAGGGGAGCGAGATCTCGCGTCCCTCATGGCTCACCGGCTCCTTGCGGTCGCGGATTTTCTTCATGATCTCGACATAGTCGCGAATCCGCCAATAGGGCTTGCCCCATGGCTGCCCGTACCAGCCTTCGACAATTTGCGGCCCCGATACGCCAAGTCCTAGGATAAAGCGGTTGCCGCCGGCCAGATCGTCAACGGTTGCCGCCGACATCATGGTCGCCGCCGGGCTGCGGGCGGCGAGCTGGATAATGCCTGTCGCAAGCCGGATACGTTTTGTGTGTGCGGCGATATAGGCAAGCGGGGTGATCGCGTCAGAGCCATAAGCCTCAGCCGTCCAGATCGAATCATAGCCAAGCTCTTCAGCCAGCCGGATTCGTTCCATCGGCAGGTTTATACGCGGACCGGAATAGCCGATCGACAGGCCGAGTTTCATGTTTTCCTCCCTTGATGCACCCCCACTGTTGCGCGATTATGCGCATGGCGGCCTCTTTTTTGACAGAATATGGGCTTGGTTCTGATTGCGCCAGCGCGGGGTGCAGGAATTGTCAAAAACTTCGCACTGGCGTGCTTGACAGTAATCTGGGGCTGGCTTACACCATCCGCTCCGCATGCGGCGGATGCAAGCGCAAGACCGGCAGGCTAGGCCGGTACGATTGAGCGTCATGCATCGCGCATATGGGGGTGTAGCTCAGTTGGTTAGAGCGCTGGCCTGTCACGCCAGAGGTCGCGGGTTCGAGCCCCGTCACTCCCGCCATCCGGTTTCTTAAACTTTGCAAGATAATACTGCGCCCGAAATTGTTGCGGACGCTAGCGTGAATTAGTGCGCGATTTTCCGTCTGCACATCGAACCTGCAAGCAAGCACAGGGACAAAACAGCGAAATTTTTTACAGGGTTGGCGCTTTAATTCATAAATGTGCATCCCTATAATGCGCCCGCGTCATGGGCACCGAATTGTGATGCCGAGTCGGCCTTGACCAGAACAAAACCCGGTTGGGAACCCCGTTTATGGAAGCGTTATTGCTTGAATATTTGCCTGTCCTGATTTTTATCGGGTTGGCATTGGTTATCGGGCTCGCATTAATGCTTGCGCCCTTCGTGCTGGCGGAAAATCGCCCTGATCCGGAAAAGCTGTCTGCCTATGAATGCGGTTTCGAGGCATTTGACGACGCGCGGATGAAATTTGATGTCCGGTTCTACCTGGTTGCGATCCTGTTCATTATCTTTGATCTTGAAGTTGCGTTTCTGTTCCCCTGGGCCGTTGCGTTAGGCGATATCGGTCTTTATGGGTTCTGGTCGATGATGATCTTCCTGGGCATTCTGACGATCGGATTTGTCTATGAATGGAAGAAAGGGGCGCTGGAATGGGAGTAGATGTGAAAACAGCTACAGTCGGCGGTCCGGACGATGCCTTCTTCGGGCAGCTCTCGGACGAGCTGGCCGATAAAGGCTATCTGCTGACCAGCCTGGATGATGTGATTACCTGGGCGCGGACCGGTTCACTGATGTGGATGACGTTCGGGCTTGCCTGCTGCGCTGTTGAAATGATGCAGGCCAGCATGCCGCGCTATGATCTTGAGCGGTTCGGCACCGCACCGCGCGCCAGCCCGCGTCAATCCGATCTGATGATTGTTGCCGGGACGCTGACAAATAAGATGGCGCCTGCGCTGCGCAAGGTGTACGACCAGATGCCGGAGCCGCGCTATGTCATCTCGATGGGCAGTTGCGCGAATGGCGGCGGCTATTATCACTATTCCTATTCAGTGGTGCGTGGCTGTGACCGGATCGTGCCTGTCGATGTCTATGTGCCTGGCTGTCCGCCTACCGCGGAAGCGCTGATGTACGGGCTGTTGCAATTACAGCGAAAGATCCGGCGTGAAGGGACGATTGCACGCTAGTCTGATTTGAAGCAAACAGGCCTGACTTGTTGCAAACAGGGAAGGCTGCGGCCGGTTCGGCAGGAAAATTGACGTTTGCCCCGATTTGCGGGTGATGGGTGGGCGTCAAACGACTATAGGGTTGGGAATGGATATCGAAGCGCTACGCGATCTGGGGGAACAGATTGAAGGGGCATTGCCGCAGTCGGTTACCGATGTGGCGGTGGCTTATGGCGAACTGTCGGTTACTGTCCATGCGGAACAGATCCTGCCCGTTCTGACCTATCTGCGGGATGATTCCAATTGCCGGTTCCGGCAGCTGATCGATCTGACGGCGGTGGATTATCCGGATCGCGCGGCCCGTTTTGATGTCGTCTATCATCTGCTCAGCATTCATCAGAATCAGCGTATTCGCGTCAAGGTGACCATTGCCGAAGACGTTCTGGTGCCCAGCGCGGTTGGATTATTCCCGGCTGCCAACTGGTTTGAACGTGAGGTTTTCGACATGTTCGGCATCCGCTTTGCCGATCACCCGGATCTGCGCCGGATTCTGACCGACTACGGCTTTAGCGGGCATCCCCTGCGAAAGGATTTTCCGGTTACCGGCTTTGTGCAGGTGCGGTATGACGATGAGCAGAAACGTGTGGTCAATGAGCCGGTCAAGCTGACGCAGGAGTTCCGTTCCTTCGATTTTCTCAGCCCATGGGAAGCGGCGGAATATCTGTTGCCTGGCGATGAAAAGGCCGGCACGGCCGATGACGCGAAGAAGAACGAGAAGGCCTGATCCGCATGAGTGACATGGACGATCGTAAGTTTCATATCAATTTCGGGCCGCAACATCCTGCCGCGCATGGCGTTTTGCGGCTGGTGATGGAGCTTGACGGGGAAGTGGTCAGCCGGGTCGATCCGCATATCGGTCTGTTGCACCGGGGCACCGAAAAGCTGATCGAGCATAAGACTTATTTGCAGGCTTTGCCTTATTTCGATCGGCTCGATTATGTCGCGCCGATGAATCAGGAACATGCCTATGCGCTTGCGGTTGAGCGGCTGCTTGAGATTACCGTGCCACCGCGCGGGCAGTATATCCGGGTGCTGTTTTCCGAAATTGGCCGCTTGCTGAGCCATCTGCTCAATGTGACGACCCAGGCAATGGATGTCGGCGCGCTGACCCCGCCGCTCTGGGGCTTTGAAGAGCGTGAAAAGCTGATGATTTTTTATGAGCGGGTTTGCGGCGCGCGAATGCATGCGGCCTATTTCCGGCCCGGCGGGGTGCATCAGGATATGCCGGCCGGGCTTGCCGAGGATATTTATCAGTTTTGCGAGGAATTTCCGCAGGTTATCGATGATATCGAGGGCTTGCTGACGGATAACCGGATTTTCAAGCAGCGCAATGTGGATATCGGTGTTGTCAGCCTTGACGATGCTTTGGACTGGGGCTTTACCGGCGTCATGCTGCGCGGCAGCGGGGTTGCCTGGGATCTGCGCCGGGCGCAACCCTATGAATGCTACAGCGATCTGGAATTTCAGGTGCCCATTGGCAAGAACGGCGATTGCTACGACCGTTATCTGTGCCGGGTCGAAGAAATGCGGCAAAGCACGTTGATCATGAAACAGTGTATCGAGCGGTTGCCCGATGGACCGGTTTCATCCAATGACGGCAAGATCGTGCCGCCCAAACGCAGTGAGATGAAGCGCTCGATGGAAGCGCTGATCCATCACTTCAAGCTCTATACCGAAGGCTACCATGTGCCTGAGGGCGAGGTTTATGCGGCGGTCGAGGCGCCAAAGGGCGAGTTTGGCGTCTATCTTGTTTCTGACGGCACGAACAAGCCTTATCGTTGCAAGATCCGCGCACCGGGATATGCGCATTTGCAGGCGATGGATTATTTGTGCACCGGGCATATGCTGGCGGATGCGTCGGCAATTCTCGGTTCTATGGATATTGTATTCGGGGAGGTGGACCGGTGAGTGTACGTCGCCTGGCCGAAGAGCAGCCGGAATCGTTCGAATTTACGCCTGAGAACCTTGATTGGGCAAAGCAGCAGATTGCGAAATACCCCGAAGGGCGCGCGGCAAGCGCGGTGATCTCGCTGTTGTGGCGCGGGCAGGAACAGAATGACGGCTGGGTATCGGAGCCGATGATCCGCTGCGTCGGTGATTTGCTTGGCATGCCCTATATCCGGGTGCTGGAGGTGGCGACCTTCTACACCATGTTCAATCTGGCGCCGCGCGGGAAATATCTCATTCAGGTATGCAAGACGACGCCTTGCTGGCTGCGCGGTTCCGATGATGTGACCGAGGCGGTCAAGCGCAAGCTTGGTGTCGGGGCGGGCAAGGTAACAGAAGACGGGCTGTTCTCCTGGATGGAGGTGGAATGCCTCGGTGCCTGCTGCAATGCGCCGATGATCCAGGTTAACGACGATTATTATGAAGACCTCGATGCGGCGAAGACGGAAGCCCTGCTTGATGCTTTCGCGCGTGGCGAAACGCCCGCGCCAGGATCGCAAATCGGCCGCCGCAGTTCCGAGCCGGTGGGCGGGCTAACCAGCCTGACCGGCAGCGCAGGCCAGAACGGCGGAGATAGCTGATGCTGCAGGATAAAGACCGGATTTTTACCAATCTCTACGGGTTCGAGGATTGGGGCCTGGATGGCGCGCGGCGACGGGGCGATTGGGACGGTACCAAGGCGTTGCTTGCACGCGGGCGCGAGGCGATCGTCGAGGAAATGAAGCAGTCGGGCCTGCGCGGACGTGGCGGGGCGGGTTTCCCGACCGGGCTGAAATGGTCCTTCATGCCAATGGAATCCGATGGGCGGCCGCATTACCTCGTCGTCAATGCCGACGAATCGGAGCCCGGCACCTGCAAGGACCGGGAGATTATGCGTAACGATCCGCATAAGCTTGTCGAAGGGTGTCTGGTTGCCGGCTTCGCGATGGGCGCGCATGCGGCCTACATCTATGTGCGTGGCGAATTTATCTTTGAGCGCAACAGGTTGCAGGCCGCTGTTGATCAGGCATATGAAGCCGGATTGCTGGGGCCGGATGCCTGCGGTTCGGGCTGGGCCATGGATGTGTATGTGCATCACGGGGCGGGCGCCTATATCTGCGGTGAGGAAACAGCGCTTCTTGAGAGCCTGGAAGGCAAGAAGGGGCAGCCGCGCCTCAAGCCGCCATTCCCGGCCAATATGGGGTTATATGGCTGCCCCACCACTGTGAATAATGTGGAAAGCATCGCGGTTGCGCCGACGATTTTACGGCGGGGCGCATCCTGGTTCACCGGCTTTGGTCGGCAGGGTAATGCGGGGACCAAGATCTTCTGCATCTCTGGCCATGTGAACAATCCCTGTAATGTCGAAGAGGAAATGAGCATTCCGCTGCGCGAGCTGATTGAAAAGCATGCGGGCGGGGTGCGCGGCGGCTGGGACAATCTGCTGGCCGTGATCCCGGGCGGATCGTCGGTGCCGATGATTCCGAAGTCGATCTGTGACGATGTGCTGATGGATTTTGATGCGCTGAAGGAAGTCAAATCCGGGCTTGGCACGGCGGCGGTCATCGTGATGGACAAGTCCACCGATCTGATCAAGGCGGTGGCGCGGCTTGCGGCATTCTATAAACATGAAAGCTGCGGGCAGTGCACCCCTTGCCGGGAAGGCACGGGTTGGATGTGGCGCGTGATGGAGCGCTTTGTCACCGGCGATGCCGATGTGGCGGAAATCGATATGTTGCTGGAGGTCACGACCCAGATCGAGGGGCACACCATCTGTGCGCTGGGCGATGCGGCGGCCTGGCCCATTCAGGGGCTGATCCGGCATTTCCGCGGTGTGATCGAAGAACGGATCGCGGGCAAGCGCGGCCAAATCGCGGCGGAGTAGGGGTATGCCAAAGCTCACCATTGACGGGATAGAGGTCGAGGTCGAACCGGGTAGCTCGCTGTTGCAGGCGTGCGAGGCGGCGGGCAAGGAAATTCCCCGCTTCTGCTATCACGAGCGGCTGTCGATCGCGGGCAATTGCCGGATGTGCCTGATCGAGGTGGAGGGCGGACCGCCCAAGCCTGTTGCTTCCTGCGCAATGACGGCGGCCGACGATATGGTCGTGCATACCGATACGCCGATGGTGAAAAAGGCGCGTGAAGGAGTGATGGAATTCCTGCTGGCCAATCACCCGCTCGATTGCCCGATCTGCGATCAGGGGGGCGAATGCGACCTGCAGGATCAGGCCATGGCATTCGGAACCGATGGCAGCCGCTTTGCGGAAAACAAGCGCGCCGTCGAAGACAAGAATATGGGGCCGCTCATCAAGACGGAGATGACCCGTTGCATTCATTGTACACGCTGTGTCCGCTTCACGACTGAAGTCGCGGGAATTTACGATCTCGGTGCAACGGGCCGCGGCGAGGATATGGAGATTACCACCTATCTTGAAAAGGCGGTGATGTCTGAGATGTCGGGCAATGTCATCGATCTTTGCCCGGTTGGTGCGTTGACGTCGAAGCCCTACGCCTTTACCGCCCGGCCCTGGGAATTGACCAAGACCGAGACCATCGATGTGATGGATGCGGTGGGTTCGAATATCCGGGTTGATGCGCGTGGGTCAGAGGTGATGCGGGTTTTACCGCGTATCAATGACGATGTGAACGAGGAATGGATTTCCGATAAAACCCGTTTCATCTGGGACGGCTTGCGGCGGCAGCGGCTTGATACGCCTTATATTCGCGAGAATGGCAAGCTGCGCAAGGCTGGCTGGGGTGAAGCATTGCGTCTTGTCGCGGACAAGATCAAGGCGGCGACGCCGGATCGGATCGCAGCGATTGCAGGCGATCTGGCCTGTGCGGAATCCATGATGGCGCTTAAGGATCTGTGGGTGGCGCTTGACAGCCCGCATATCGATTGCCGCCAGGACGGCGCGCGGATCGGCGGCGGCGAGCGGGGCGATTACCTGTTCACCTCCGGGCTGTCAGCCATCGATACGGCAGATGCGCTGCTTTTGATCGGCTGCAATCCGCGCGCGGAAGCGGCAGTGTTCAACGCCCGTATCGTCGAACGCTCGCGACTTGGCGGGTTTGCAGCGGCCTCCATCGGTGCGCCCATTGATGCAAATTTCCCCTGTGCGCAGCTGGGGGCAGGGCCTGCAACCTTGCGTGAGCTGATCGCGGGCGAGCATTCATTTGCCAAGACCCTGGCAAACGCTCAGCAGCCAATGATCATTGTCGGCATGGGCGCGCTGGCGCGGCCGGACGGGGCGGCGGTTTTGGCGGCGGCCAAGCGGCTTGCGGCCAATGTGGGGGCGGCTGGTGTCGATGTACTGCACAATGCCGCGGCGCGGGTCGGTGGTCTTGATCTTGGCCTGTTGCCGGGTGAAGGCGGCCGCGATGTCGCAGCAATGATGCAGGGTGCGCAGGCAGGCGAAATCGATCTTGTGTATTTGCTGGGGGCAGACGAGATCGATATGGGTGGCCTTGGCGACGCCTTCGTCGTCTATCAGGGCAGCCACGGGGATGCCGGTGCGCATCGCGCGGATGTGATCCTGCCCGGTGCCGCCTACACTGAAAAGAACGCGACCTGGGTGAATACTGAAGGCCGGGTGCAGCTGGGCGTGAAAGCCTGCTTCCCGCCTGGCGATGCGCGCGAGGATTGGACGATATTGCGGGCGCTGTCTGATTTTGTGGAGCAGACGCTTGGCTATGATGATCTGGCGGCACTGCGCGCCCGGATGATCGAGCAGGCACCGCATTTTGCGGAGATCGGGACAGTGGGACAGGCTGCGGCCAGCCCCGCGGCGGGTGAGGAGGCTATGGCGGAAACCCCGTTCGGGCTTGCGATCGATAATTTTTATCTGACCAATCCAATTGCCCGGGCTTCGGCAACTATGGCGGAATGCAGTGCGCTGGCGCAGGCTGCTGCGCAGGACAAGGAGGCGACCGGCACCCATGGCTGAACTTTGGTGGGATTATGGCTGGCCGCTGACCATCATGGTCGGACAATCACTGCTTGTGATGGTCGGTGTGTTGGTGGCGCTTGCCTTTTTACTGCTGGCGGATCGCAAGATCTGGGCGGCGGTGCAGCTTCGGCGCGGGCCCAATGTCGTGGGACCGTTCGGTCTTTGGCAGTCTTTTGCCGATTTTTTCAAATTCGCGCTGAAGGAAGTCATCATACCCGATGGGGCGAACAAGGGTGTCTTCCTGCTTGCGCCGCTGATTACCTTCGTGCTCGCCTTTATGGGCTGGGCCGTGATTCCGTTTGCCGATGGCTGGGTCGTTTCCGATATCAATGTCGGCATTCTGTATATTTTTGCCGTGTCCTCGCTCGGGGTTTACGGGGTTGTGATGGGCGGCTGGGCCTCGAATTCGAAATATCCGTTCCTTGGCGGATTACGGTCGGCGGCACAGATGGTGTCCTATGAGGTGTCGATCGGTTTCGTGATCATTACCGTGCTGCTCTGCGTTGGTTCGCTTAATCTCAGCGACATTGTCCGGGCACAGGAAAATATCTGGTTCTTTATTCCGCTATTCCCGATGTTTGTGATTTTCTTCATTTCGGCGCTTGCGGAAACCAACCGCCCGCCTTTCGATCTGCCGGAAGCGGAATCGGAACTGGTGGCGGGTTATCAAACGGAATATTCCTCCACCCCGTTTCTGCTTTTCATGATCGGGGAATATGCGAATATCGTGCTGATGTGTGCGATGACCGTCATCCTGTTCCTTGGCGGCTGGTTGCCACCTTTCGATATCGCGCCGTTCAACTGGATCCCTGGCATTTTCTGGTTCATCGGCAAAATGCTGCTGATTTTCTTCATGTTCGCCATGGTCAAGGCATTCGTGCCGCGCTATCGCTATGATCAGCTGATGCGGCTGGGCTGGAAAGTATTCCTGCCATTCTCGCTTGTCTGGGTTGTGGTGACCGCCGGGGCGCTTGTAGCGTTCGATTGGGTGCCGGCATGAGGCGGGGCAAAGTTAAATCGCTGCATGCGATGAGGAAGGATTGAACCGATGGCGTTTCTCGACCGATCCGCGCGCTCCTTGTTTCTGCTGGAATTCGTTGGCGCGTTCTGGCTTGCGATGAAGTATTTTTTCAAGCCCAAGCGCACGGTGAACTATCCCTTTGAGAAAGGGCCGCTGTCACCGCGTTTTCGGGGCGAGCATGCGTTGCGCCGTTATCCGAACGGCGAGGAACGCTGCATTGCCTGCAAGCTGTGTGAGGCGGTTTGTCCGGCGCAAGCCATCACGATTGAGGCCGGTCCGCGGCTGGATGACGGCAGCCGCCGGACCGTCCGCTACGATATCGATATGACCAAATGCATCTATTGCGGCTTTTGTCAGGAAGCCTGTCCGGTGGATGCCATTGTCGAAGGGCCGAATTTCGAATTTGCCACCGAAAGCCGGGAGGAGCTGTTTTACAACAAGGAACGGCTGCTTGCGAATGGCGACCGCTGGGAGTTCGAGATTTCAAAGAATATCGAACTGGATGCGCCTTACCGTTGAGGCACTGGCAATCGGCCGCGTGAGGCGGTGAAACAGGACGCTGCGCCAGGCAAGGGCAGCACGGAAATCAAAGGACTGGCCGGCGCGCGGGGCGCGTGGCCGGGCCAATTTGAGGGGAAGTAAATCGAATGATCGTCCAGGCGTTAGCCTTTTACCTGTTCGCCGCGGTAACCGTTGCCGCCGCGTTCATGGTGATCGTGGCACGAAATCCTGTGCATTCCGTCTTATTTCTGATCCTGACATTCTTCAATGCGGCGGGGCTGTTCGTGCTGATTGGCGCGGAATTCCTCGCCATGATCCTTGTCGTCGTCTATGTCGGCGCGGTTGCGGTGCTGTTCCTGTTTGTTGTCATGATGCTCGATATCGACTTTGTCGAATTGCGGCAGGGCTTTTTGCAATATGTGCCGATCGGTGCTGTGATCGGGCTGATTTTGATGGCCGAGCTTATCCTGGTTATCGGCGCAAATAGTGCGGTTGATGGCGCGGCGGCGGGGAACGTTCTGTCGTCGAGCTTCCCTGTTGTGAGCGACGTCAGCAATGCGGATGCTCTGGGCCGCCTGATTTACACAGAATTCGCCTATCTGTTCGAGGCTGCGGGCATGGTTCTGCTTGTGGCGATGATCGGTGCAATCGTGTTGACGCTGCGGCAGCGGCCCGGCGTCCGCAAACAGAATATTTCGGCACAGGTCAGTCGTCGCCGCGAAGACGGGGTTGAACTGCGCGACGTCAAGCCGGGACAGGGGATCTAGGCGATGGCGATGCACGCGGGCCAGACAGTTCAGGGAAACAAATAAACCATGGAAATCGGACTGAGCCATTATCTGACGGTTGCCGCGATCCTGTTCACCATCGGTGTTCTGGGCATTTTCGTGAACCGGAAGAATATCATCGTCATTCTGATGTCGGTGGAGCTGATGCTGCTGTCGGTGAATATCAATCTGGTGGCATTTTCAGTATTCCTGAGCGATCTCACCGGGCAGATTTTTGCCTTGTTCGTTCTGACGGTGGCTGCTGCGGAGGCGGCAATCGGGCTGGCGATTCTCGTGGTTTATTTCCGCAACCGCGGATCGATCGCGGTTGAAGATATTCACATGATGAAAGGCTGAGGGGCAGGGGAATGTATTCAGCGATTGTATTCCTGCCGTTGATCGGCGCGCTGATTGCCGGCTTTTTTGGACGCTGGATCGGCGATCGCGGTGCGCAGATCGTGACAAGCGGCCTGCTGGTGATTTCAGCTTTATTGTCGGCTGTTGCGCTTTACCAGGTCGGTTTCGCGCATGAGCCTGCCAGGATCGTTCTGCTCGAATGGATGGATTCAGGGACGTTCGAGCTCAACTGGGCGTTGCGGATCGACACATTGACCGCTGTCATGCTGGTTGTCGTTACCGGTGTCAGCTCGCTCGTGCATATCTATTCGATCGGCTATATGAGCCATGATCCGCACAAGCCGCGTTTCATGGCTTATCTGTCGCTATTTACCTTCGCGATGCTGATGCTCGTCACCTCCGACAACTTCCTGCAGCTTTATTTCGGCTGGGAAGGCGTGGGGCTTGCCTCCTATCTGCTGATCGGGTTCTGGTACAAGAAGCCATCGGCCAATGCGGCGGCGATCAAGGCTTTTGTCGTCAACCGGGTTGGTGATTTCGGCTTTGCCATCGGTATCATGGCGATCTTCCTGGTATTTGGTTCGGTCGAGTTCGATACCGTATTTGCCGCGGCGCCCGAGATGGCAGGCAAGACTTTCAGCTTCCTGAGCTGGCAGCCTGATATCATGACGACGATCTGCCTGCTCCTGTTTGTCGGTGCGATGGGCAAGTCGGCGCAGCTTTTGCTGCACACCTGGTTGCCCGATGCGATGGAAGGCCCGACACCGGTTTCGGCGCTCATTCACGCCGCTACCATGGTGACTGCCGGGGTATTTCTTGTGGCGCGCTGTTCGCCGCTGTTTGAGTTTGCGCCCGCAGCGCTTGGCGTCGTGACGATCGTCGGCGCGACCACCGCGTTTTTCGCGGCGACAATCGGGCTTGTGCAGAATGATATCAAGCGGGTGATCGCCTATTCGACCTGTTCGCAGCTTGGCTATATGTTCTTTGCGGCGGGTGTGTCGGCCTATGAGGTGGCGATTTTCCATCTGTTCACCCACGCCTTCTTCAAGGCATTGCTGTTCCTTGGCGCGGGGTCTGTCATCCATGCCCTGTCGGACGAGCAGGACATGCGCAATATGGGCGGTATCTACAAGATGGTGCCGATGACCTGGATGCTGATGATTATCGGCACACTGGCGCTGACCGGCTTCCCATTGACAGCGGGTTATTTCTCGAAGGATGCGATTATCGAGGTTGCCTATGCTGCGGGGTCCGGGGTCGGGCAATATGCCTTTGCCATGGGTGTTATCGCGGCGACATTGACCGCATTCTATTCATGGCGGCTGATCTTCCTGACGTTCCACGGCAAGTCGCGGGTCGGAAAGGATGTGCTGTCACATGCGCATGAATCGCCGCCTGTGATGATGGTGCCGCTGTTGCTGCTTGCCGTTGGCGCCTTGTTTGCCGGTGTCGCATTCGCGGGCTCCTTTATCGGGGAAGGTGCGGCCGAATTCTGGAACGGGGCGATTTTCGTTCTGCCGGGCAAGGATATGCTGGAGGCGATGCACCATGTGCCGGCCTGGGTCGTCTGGTCGCCGACGGTGGTTGGTTTCGTCGGGCTTGCCTTGGCCTGGTATATGTATATCCGCAACCCCGAAGCGCCGGCCCGTCTCGCCAAGACGCATGAACCGCTTTATCTGTTCCTGCTCAACAAATGGTATTTTGACGAGCTTTACGATCTGATTTTCGTGCGGCCCGCGAAATGGATCGGGAACTTTCTGTGGTTCCGTGGCGATCAGCGGACAATCGACCGGTTTGGACCCGACGGGATTGCGTTCAGCGTGTTGAGTGTCACACGGCGGCTTGTGCGCTTGCAGAGCGGTTATCTCTACCATTACGCCTTTGCCATGCTGATCGGGATTTCCGCGTTGACCACCTACTTTATCTTCGCGGGGGGAGCGCACTGATGAGTAACTGGCCGCTACTTTCGCTGATTACATTCCTGCCATCCGTCGGGGCGTTATTCATCCTGATGATCCGGGGAGAGGATGCGCTCGTCGCGCGTAACGCGCGGATGGTTGCCCTCTGGACGACGCTGTTCACCTTCCTGTTGTCATTGTTCCTGTGGATCGATTTCGATGTGACGACGGCGGACTTCCAGTTCGTCGAAAAGCATGAATGGCTCGGCGGGAACATCACCTACCATATGGGGGTGGACGGTATTTCGATGCTGTTCGTCATCCTCACGACTTTCCTGATGCCGCTGTGCATTCTGGCGAGCTGGGAGGCGATCACGACCCGGGTCAAGGATTACATGATCGCGTTTCTTGTTCTTGAAACGCTGATGATCGGGGTATTCAGCGCGCTTGATCTGGTGCTGTTCTACCTGTTCTTCGAGGGTGGGCTGATCCCGATGTTCCTGATCATCGGGGTTTGGGGCGGCGCGCGGCGTGTCTATGCGTCCTTCAAGTTCTTCCTTTATACGCTGCTTGGCTCCGTGCTCATGCTGCTGGCGGTGATGGCGATGTATTGGGATGCGGGAACAACCGATATTCCGACCCTGCTTGCGCATAATTTCGATCCGTCGATGCAGAAATGGTTGTGGCTTGCCTTCTTTGCGTCATTCGCGGTGAAGGTGCCGATGTGGCCGGTTCATACCTGGCTGCCCGACGCGCATGTGGAGGCACCGACAGCAGGTTCGGTCATCCTTGCCGGTATCCTGCTCAAGATGGGTGGCTATGGTTTTCTGCGGTTCTCACTGCCGATGTTCCCTGTGGCGTCGGATTATTTCACGCCACTTATTTTCACCCTGAGTATCGTGGCGATTATTTACACCTCGCTTGTTGCGCTTGTGCAAAAGGATATGAAGAAGCTCATTGCCTATAGCTCGGTCGCGCATATGGGCTTTATCACGATTGGCATCTTTACCATCACGATCCAGGGGCTGCAGGGCGGTATCCTGCAGATGATCAGCCACGGCCTTGTGTCGGGTGCGTTGTTCCTTTGCGTGGGGGTGATTTACGACCGGATTCACACCCGCGAGATCGATGCCTATGGCGGGCTTGTGAACAGGATGCCGATTTACGCCTTTACCTTCTTGTTGTTCACCATGGCGACGATTGGGTTGCCGGGAACAAGCGGTTTTGTCGGTGAGTTTCTGATCCTTGTCGGCGCGTATCAGGTAAACAGCTGGGTCGCATTTCTCGCGACGACCGGCGTTGTTCTGGCCGCCGCCTATTCGCTGTGGCTTTATCGCCGCGTTGTATTTGGCGAACTCACAAAGGATAGCCTCAAGGACATTCTCGATATGAACCGGCGTGAAGTCCTTATATTCGCGCCCTTGATTATCGCGACCATCTGGTTCGGGGTGTATCCCATTCCGCTTCTCGATGTCACAGAGGTATCGGTTCAAAACCTTATCCAAAATTATCAGCAGGCGATCGCCGCGTTTGAGGCGAGCGCAGCGGATCTTGCCGTTGCCGCTGAACCGCAGTTGGGAGATGCGCAGTTATGAGCTCTGGCGAATTCATTTCTCCGGATTTGATGCCGGCAATGCCCGAACTCATTCTGGCATGCGGCGCGATGGCGTTGCTGATGCTGGGTGTCTTTCGCGGCGATCAGAGCACGCGGCTTGTCACGTTGCTGTCGGTCGGGCTGATGGTCGTGGCCGGCGGTTTTGTCCTCATGCAGGGCGAGACGCGGGTTGAGACCTTTGGTGGCAGCTTTGTCATCGATGCATTTTCCCACTTTGCGAAAATTCTGATTTTGCTGGGGTCGTCGGTCATCTTGCTGATGGCGCGCGACTATCAGCGGCGTGAGAATATGGAACGGTTCGAGTTTCCGATTCTGGTGCTGCTGGCCACGCTTGGCATGCTGATGATGGTGTCGGCGAATGACCTCATTGCCTTGTATATGGGCCTTGAGCTGCAAAGCCTTGCGCTTTACGTGATTGCGTCCTTCAAGCGCGATTCCGAACGCTCAACCGAATCCGGGCTGAAATATTTCGTGTTGGGCGCGCTGGCGTCCGGTATCCTGTTATACGGTGCCTCGCTGATTTACGGCTTTACCGGCACGACCAACTTCACCGCGCTTGCCGGTTTGGTGGGTGAGGGGGATACCTCAATCGGGTTGATTTTCGGTCTTGTATTTCTGACTGCCGGGCTGGCTTTCAAGATTTCGGCCGTGCCCTTCCATATGTGGACCCCGGATGTTTACGAAGGTGCGCCGACGCCGGTCACCGCTTTATTTGCCTCTGCCCCTAAAGTGGCGGCGATGGCGCTCTTTATTCGCGTATTGATGGGGCCGCTGCCCGGATTGAGCGGCGAATGGCAGCAGATCATTGTCTTCCTGTCGATTGCGTCGATGGTACTTGGTGCGGTCGCGGCGATCGGGCAAAGCAATATCAAACGGCTGATGGCCTATAGCTCGATCGGGCATATGGGGTTTGCGCTTGTCGGGCTTGCCGCGGGTACGCCCGAAGGTGTGCAGGGCGTGCTGATCTATATGGCGATCTATGTCGCGATGAATTTCGGTGTGTTCGGGTGCATTTTGGCGATGCGCGACAAGCAGGGAATGCTTGAGAATATCAATGATCTGGCCGGGCTTGGGCGGACCAATCCGATGATGGCACTTGCGCTTGCGCTGCTGATGTTCTCGCTTGCCGGTATTCCGCCGCTTGCCGGCTTTTTCGCGAAATTTTATGTGTTCCTCGCCGCGATCAATGCCGGGCTCTATACGCTTGCGGTGATCGGCGTTCTGGCAAGTGTCATTGGCGCATTCTATTATCTGCGGATTATCAAAATCATGTATTTTGATGCGCCGGCAGATGCGATAGAGGCGCCGATGTCTGGCGAATTGCGCGTCGTTGTGGGCGCATCCGCGCTGTTCACCCTGTTTTTCTTCCTGTATCCGGCGCCGATACTATCTGTCGCGGAACATGCGGCAACCGCCTTGTTCTAGCGCGAACAGAGCCATACAGGCAGTGTGATGCCCAAGATGCCGACAGCGCCGCCGGTCATGCCGGCCGGTACAGCCATTATTGTCTTTGATGAAATCGACAGCACCATGGATGAGGCGCGCCGGCAGTTGACTGCCGGGGCAGCCACGCCTTTGTGGATCCTTGCCGCGCGGCAGACCAAGGGGCGCGGGCGACGCAGCCGCCCCTGGGAATCAGCCGATGGTAATTTGTTCTGCACATTGGCGCTAAGGCCTGAAGCGGCACCGGCGCAGGCGGCAACCTTGTCATTTCTGGCCGCGGTCGCGGTAGCTGAAACCTTGGAAAACTGGGTTTTCCCGACATCCGATCACCCGCAGCGGCTGCAATGCAAATGGCCCAATGATGTGCTGCTGGACGGGCGAAAAGTGGCTGGAATTCTGCTGGAATCTGAAATGGCGACGGGCGGCGGCGGCCTTGCCTGGCTGACGATTGGAATTGGCGTTAATCTTGCCACCCATCCCGAGATTGCCGAGCGCCCGGCCACATCGCTTGCGGGGGCGGGTTGCGCGGTGCCGCATCCACATCAGGTTTTGTCTCTTATGGCCGAGAAATTCGCTGACTGGATGGCGCGCTGGCAGGCGGCGGGGTTTGCGCCGGTTAAGCAGGCATGGCTTGCGCGCGCGGCACGATTTGGTCAGGAAATCGACGTCCGACTCGACAAACAGACCCTTCACGGGATATTCAGCGCGCTGGATGATAGCGGTGCATTGCTGTTGCAGCAGGCAAATGGCGAATGCGTTGCGGTCACTGCGGGCGATGTATTTTTTCCGGATGTGAAATAGCGTTATGTTACTGGCCATTGATGTAGGGAATACCAACACGGTTTTTGCGGTCCTGTCCGGCGAGGATGTGTGCGGTGAATGGCGCAGCGCGACAACGGATTTGCGGACCGCCGATGAGTATGCGGTGTGGCTGACCCAGCTGATGCAGATCAATGGCATTACGCCCGCGCAGATTAATGGCGTTATTGTGTCAACAGTGGTGCCGCAGACCCTGTTTGAGCTGCGCGTGCTCTGCCACAAATATTTCAGTGGTGAACCGCTCGTCGTCGGCGAGGATGGCGTCAAAACGGGATTGACCATCATGCTGGACCGGCCCGAGCAGGTGGGGGCGGACCGGCTTGTCAATGCGGTCGCCGCGCACAAGGCGCATCCGGGGCTGGATCTGGTCGTTATCGATTTCGGTACGGCCACCACATTCGATGTGGTATCGGCTGAGGGCGAATATCGCGGCGGCATCATTGCACCGGGTGTCAATTTATCAATTCAGGCATTGCATGACGCGGCGGCGAAGTTGCCGCATATTGTTGTGCGCCGGCCCGACAAAGTGATTGGTACCGATACCGTATCGGCCATGCAGTCAGGGGTTTATTGGGGGTATATCGGGTTGATTGAGGGGATCGTCAGCCGGATCGCCGAGGAATATGGGCGGTCGATGACGGTCGTTTCAACCGGGGGGTTGGGACATTTGCTGCGGCATGGGACACCGGTGATCACCCATTTCGATCCCGATCTGACCATCCGTGGACTGGCCGAGATCTATCGGCGAAATTGCGTGACCGGGACCTCCCTTTGACTGACGGACTTTTCTTTTTGCCGCTTGGCGGCGCTGGCGAAATCGGCATGAACCTGAACCTCTACGGCTTCGGACCGGAAGGGGACCAGGACTGGATTATTGTCGATCTCGGGGTGACGTTTGGCGATGATACGGTGCCGGGCATCGATGTGATCATGGCGGACCCTGATTTCATCGTGGAACGGCAGAACCGGCTGCTTGCCATCGTCCTCACCCATGCCCACGAAGATCATATCGGTGCGGTCGCGCATTTATGGCCTGATTTGCGTTGCCCGGTCTATGCGACGCAATTCACCGCCAATATGTTGCAGGACAAGCTTGTTGAGGCAGGCATTGACAGTGAAGTTGAGTTGAATATCGTGCCGCTTGGCGGGCAAATCCAGATCGGGCCCTTCGATATTCGCTATATTTCGATCACCCATTCCATCCCTGAAGCCAACGCGCTTGCGATCCGTACGCCGCTTGGCAATATCCTGCATACCGGCGACTGGAAACTGGATCCCGATCCGCTGCTTGGCGACAAGACGGATATAGACGCGCTGTCCGCATTTGGCGATGAGGGCGTGCTGGCGATGGTTTGCGATTCAACGAATGTGCTGACGCCAGGGCGTGCGGGTTCGGAAGCAGCCGTCCGGTCCAGCCTGTCAACGTTGCTCAGCGGTATGCGCGGCCGTGTGGCGGTTACAGGTTTTGCCTCAAATGTCGCGCGGGTGGAGACGATCATCAAGGTCGGCGCATCACATGGTCGCAAGGCTGTGCTTGTTGGCCGGTCAATGCATCGAGCCGTCGCTGCGGCGCGGGATGCGGGATATTTACAGGATCTGCCACCGCTTCTGCGCGAGGATGAGGCGCAAAATCTGCCACGCGATGAAGTGCTTTATGTGTGCACCGGGTCACAGGGCGAGGCGCGGGCGGCCTTGTCGCGGATTGCGCGCGGCGACAACCCGCGCATCAGGCTGGAGCCGGGGGATCAGGTGGTGTTTTCGTCACGGATAATTCCGGGCAATGAAAAAGCGATCTTTGGTCTGCAAAACCAGCTTGCGCAGCTTGGCGTCGAGGTTATTACCGAAAAAGACCATTTCATTCATGTTTCAGGTCATCCGTGCAGGGATGAATTGACCGATATGTACCGGTGGGCCAGGCCGCAAAACGCAATTCCGGTGCATGGGGAAATGCGGCATCTCCTGGAACATGCGGAACTTGCCAAATCGGTGCAGGTTCCCAATAGTATTGTTGCACCCAACGGCTCGCTGGTTCAGATTGCGCCGGGTCGCTGCAAGATCATCGATGAAGTTTATGCCGGCCGCCTGTATCTGGATGGCAATGTCCTGACGCCGATTGAGGATGGTCAGATCGCGGTCCGGCGACAACTTTCCTTTTCCGGCTATCTCGGGGTCACGCTTGTGCTTGACGAGGAAGGCTGTTTCATGGCGCCGCCGAAGGTAAGGCTGATCGGTGTTCCCGCACATGATGGGGAGCCGGACAATCTTGCGTCCGAGATCGCAGATGCGATTGAAGAGGCGGTAGCAAAGATGCGTCGTGCCCAATTGCGTGAAGATGCGGCGGTAAAGGAAAAGGTGCGGCGTCTGGCGCGGCGCGAAATCCGGCATGCAACCGGCAAGAAGCCGGTCACCGAGATTGAGCTGATACGCGTGTAAACTTGCACAGCGCCGCAATTGAACGGTATTTTGCACGAAATCAGGAATGGAGCAGGACAATTATGATCGGACGTTTGAACCATGTGGCGATCGCCGTGCAGGATGTCGAGGCGGCGGCGAAAATCTATCAGGAAACGCTTGGGGCAACCGTTTCGGAAAAGGTGGCTCAGCCTGACCACGGCGTCTGGACGATTTTTGTCGAATTGCCGAACACCAAAATCGAACTTCTTGAACCGCTTGGCGACAATTCGCCGATCGCCGGATTTCTGAAAAACAACCCCAAGGGCGGGATGCACCATCTTTGCTATGAGGTTGAGGATATCGAGGCGGCATGTGCGCAGATGCGCGCGCAGGGGGCAACCATAACCGGAACCGGCGAGCCGCGTATCGGTGCGCATGGCAAGCCCGTTGTGTTTCTGCATCCAAAGGATTTTTGCGGTACACTGATCGAGCTGGAACAGGTTTAGAGGCGTAATTATGGGGCTTGCCGGCGGACTGGTATCCTTTGCGATCATCTGGATGCTGTGTTTCTTTATCGTTCTGCCCTGGGGCATCCAGAACCATATTGAAGCCGGGCAAGAGGTGGTGCCCGGAGAGGATCCTGCCGCACCCGTTCGCCCGCGTCTGAGGCTCAAGGTCTGGATAACGACGGGGGTAACGGCCCTGTTATGGCTGGCGCTCTATTATATATTGGAAAACCATCTGATCACACTCGATGATTTTCCTTTCTGACTAATGAGGCAATTCGCTACCCGTCGCACAGAAATTTTTCTGTCTTTTAGCGTAAGGCAATCTTTTTGATTTCAGCTTCTGTTTCGGTTGCCGCCACCTCACCCACGTCATCAAGCGTTTCCCATCTGTCCCGACCGTTTTTCTTTGCAAGATAGAGGGCGGAATCCGCGCATTGTATGAGTTGATCGGGGGTCTGAGCGTCATCTTCTGCCGTTGCGATGCCAATGCTGACGGTGACAAATGCCGAATGCGAGTTGGGGTGCGGCAGTCCCATTTCCTTTATCGCCAGCAGGATACGTTCCGCCATTGCGATGCCGCCTTCGCCGGTTGTATCGGGTAATATAACCGCAAATTCCTCGCCGCCATAACGCGCGACAAGATCGCCAGGACGTGTTGCGCAGTTCGAAATAGTCGTCGCGATTTGTCGCAAGCAATTGTCACCTGCTAGATGTCCCAACGCGTCATTATAGTTCTTGAAGTGATCCGCATCGATCATCAGCAAGCTGAGCGGTTGATTTGATCGTGCCGAACGGCGGATTTCGTTTTCGATTGTAGTGTTAAATTGGCGCCGGTTTGCAAGGCCTGTCAGGGCATCTGCGTCCGCGAGCTTCTGTAACTCCCGGAATGCACGGTCGCGGTCGGCCTCTGCGGCTTTTTGTGCTGAAATGTCTCTCACCGTTCCAATTACGCCATCGAACTCTCCTGTCTCGGGTGCCCTGATAATTTGAGAGCTTAATTCAGTCCAGATATAATGCCCGTCTTTGCGGCGATAGCGAACATCGATCCGCCGGCGTTCTATTCCGTCCGCGCCTATTTCAAATGGGGTATCAAGTTGAGGCAGGTCCGCAGGGTGAAGGAAATCACGGCCGATCATACTTTCCGCTTCAGACACATTCCAACCCAGAATGCGGGTAACGGCAGGGGAAATAAAGGTGATACGCTGATCGGCGCTGCGTTCAAAAATGATGTCGTTGGTATTATCCAGAAGGAATTTGTAACGATGTTCATTTTGTTCGATTTCGCGTAACAGCCTGTGCCGAAGAACAAGAGTTGTTGCGGCCGGATAACTCATGGCAATCAGGCTCGCGACAAACAGCTGGATGAGCGCTACTTTTTCGCGGATTGAATAGAGTTCGGATGTGCCGATCGGGCCAAATCCGTAAACGGTAAAGGTAATCGCTATAATTCCCGATAGCGCAACCGCTGCCGTTGTGCCGTAAAAGCCCGACTGGAATGCCGTCAGCATCAGAATGGGCGGGATCAGGAACAGTAATTGATAGTATGATTGCGTGAAAACAATCAGATTGATGCCCGCAACCAGTAACAGCATACTGATTGTCAGTACGCGTCTCGCAGTTGAATCCGAAGATAATTTATAGCCGCGCCGATATCGCAGGATAACAGGTGTCAATAACGCAATACCCAAGGCGTCGCCAGGCATCCAGACGACAAAGACACCGGCAATATCCGCGCCGACCTGCAGGTGAAGGATTGTTGCGGCAAGCAGCGCGGTAGCAGTGGGCGCAAGCAAAAGACCATACACACCCAATCGGATGAGCGTCGGGAAGTTAAGCAGGTCTTCCTGTGATGCACGCGGGTCGCGCCGGATGCAGGTGGCCGCCAGTAGCACCTCAAAACTGTTGCAGGCAGAAAGCATCAGCGCGAGTGATACAGAATCGCCGACATACAAATCCGCGATGACGTTGCCAATATAAGCAGCACCCAAAAGCTGTGCCCAGCGCCTGAGCGGTTGACACAAAATTATGGCGAGCAGAATACCATTGGCGGGCCAGAAACTGGCAATGCGACCAGCTTCCTTTGTCAGTTCGATGCCAAACCAGCTTGTAAGGCCAATGACAAGGCACACCAATAATGTGCCGCCTGGACGCACAGGTGCCGCAGTTTCCCCCAAATGTGTTTTCTGCCGCACTTTAGTGGCTCTCCATCGCGACCTGTTGAGGCAGAAACGGTGACAGAAAAAGGGTAATGAAATGTTACCCGATTGTTAGGGGCAAGCTCAGACCGGTCCGGGCGTTTTTTCCATTATGAGATGTTTCGAGAAAGCATGCGCGTATGCCGTGCAGGTGCTGAAGGCATGCGATGATAGGGGAAGATGTATGTGGCAAAAAAAATGCAAGACTCGCAGGAGTCTTGCCGTAAATAGGGATTATATTATTTTTTTTACATCTTTACTGCAATTAAGCAGTATTTAAGCGGCTATAAAACCTCGCTTGACAGATGTTCTCCCCCTAAACTCGGGCCGAGCCGTTCGTTGCGGCGATACCTCATTCTTATTCAGTAGTTATATTCTATAATTTATAGGGTGTCACGCAATAATTTTACGATTGTTCATTTTTTTTCGCAATTTTCTAATATGTAATAGAATTTGTCTTGGTTTTGCAATTTTCACCTTTGTCAATATTTGCGCAAGGATTACCCGATTGAACGCACAGATAACAGCAAATGGTGCTGCTCTGACTGAATTCGCGGGCCAGGTTTAAGGATAGGTTAGCGCTTTTAAGGGAAGCTGATCCAGTTGAGGATCCATTTTCCGGGAATGAAGCAATATGCGTCGGTCAGGATTGCACATCATTCACAGCCCAGTAAGCGGAATTGTCTGCGCGATTATTGTTTCTTGCGCGGGGATCGGCGCGGCAGCGCAGCCGGGCACAGATGGAAATGATGTTGTCATCAGCGATAAGTGCAGGCCTTTATCGGTGCATGTGCCGACACCTGATGTTGCCTATCAAGCTGGCGTCGACATTAATGGAAAAGCTGTCGTGCCGGCGGATTTGGGGGCGGCGCCTGCGCTTGCCGCGCCCGATAGTTTCACAGTCGATATCGACATTAATCTATCCGATCGGTTTGGAATTCCCGGCGATCCGACATTTTACGATCCCACCGCGACGGTGGGCACCTTATCGGTCCGTTCGCTGCACAATCAGCCGCAGCTGGAATTCAATGGCCAGTTGCTGCCAACCACGCCGGAACTGCTGACCGACAAGAATTGCGCGGACTGAACGCCAAAGTCGCAGGCGCATCTCTTGCCATGTCTAGAATTCCGGGTGGGGCTGGAATTCCGCGTGGGGGCTAGAATGCCGAAGGCCGGCCTTTGCCCCGCCATGCGGCCATCTTCCGGCTCGCTTAATCGTGCCATTGCCAAGCGTCAGGCCTTTCCCTAGAACAGTTTCAAGAGATCGATAAGTGCATCGTCACCGGAGTCCAGGATGAAGCTTTCCCAATTTTTCCTCCCGACATTGAAGGAGGTGCCGTCGGATGCGCAGATTGCGTCGCATCGTCTGATGTTGCGCGCCGGAATGATCCGGCAGACAAGTGCGGGAATTTATGCCTGGTTGCCGCTTGGCCTGCGGGTGTTGCGGCGGATCGAACAAATTGTCCGGGAAGAACAAAACCGGGCAGGGGCGATCGAGCTGTTGATGCCGACCATTCAATCGGCGGATTTATGGCGCGAGAGCGGCCGCTATGATGATTATGGTGACGAGATGCTGCGCATTACCGACCGGCATCAGCGCGACATGCTGTTTGGTCCGACAAATGAGGAAATGATCACCGATATCTTCCGTCATGCGGTGCGTTCCTATCGGGATCTGCCGCGCAACCTGTATCATATCCAGTGGAAATTTCGTGACGAGATCCGCCCCCGTTTCGGCGTCATGCGTGGTCGCGAATTCCTGATGAAGGATGCTTATTCGTTCGATCTTGATGCCGCGGGTGCGCGACGTTCCTATAACCGGATGTTCGTCGCCTACCTCAAGAGTTTCGCGCGCATGGGGCTGAAGGCTATTCCGATGGCTGCGGATACCGGACCGATCGGCGGCGATCTCAGCCATGAATTCATCATCCTCGCCGAAACAGGCGAGAGTGAGGTGTTCTGCCATGCGGACTATCTTGCCCGCGACTGGGCGGGTGACGTCGATTATGAAGCGGATTTGCAGCCATTGATCGACGGGTTGACCGCACTTTATGCGGCGACCGATGAAAAACATGACGCGGCAAAATTCGCGGCCGAAGTGCCCGAGGATAAGCGGCGCAGCGCGCGGGGGATCGAGGTCGGGCATATCTTCTATTTCGGCACCAAATATTCCGAACCGATGGGCGCAGTTGTCGCTGGTCCGGATGGCAATGATATCGCTGTTGAAATGGGGTCTTACGGGATTGGCGTCTCGCGGCTTGTCGGCGCGATTATCGAGGCAAGTCACGATGATAACGGTATTATCTGGCCCGCTTCGGTCGCGCCTTTTGATCTCGGGCTGATTAATCTGAAGCCGGGCGACGATACGGTCGATGAACAATGCGCGCTGCTTTATGCGCAGCTGCAAGCTGCCGGGCGGGACGTACTGTATGATGATCGTGACGAACGGGCGGGGGCGAAATTCGCGACAATGGATCTGATCGGCTTGCCCTGGCAGCTGATCGTTGGACCAAAAGGGGTGAAGGCGGGCACCGTCGAGCTCAAGAACCGCGCCACGGGGGAGCGGCTTGAACTGCCGCCCGCCGCCGCGATCGAACGATTGCTGGCATAACTTATGGCGGCTGGTGCATTTTCCGCATTTGAGCGCATGATCGCCTGGCGTTATTTGCGCTCGCGGCGGCGCGAGGGGTTTGTTTCTGTCATTGCCGGCATTTCCTTGACCGGAATTGCACTCGGTGTTGCCACTTTGATCATTGTGATGGCCGTGATGAACGGCTTCCGGATTGAGCTGCTCAATCGCATTCTCGGGCTGAATGGCCATATGCTGGTGCGCGCCGAAAGCAGGTTTGTCACCGATTTCGACCCGCTTGCGCAGCGTATTGCGGCAATTGACGGGGTGACCCGGGTCGCACCTGTAATCGAGGGGCAGGTCATGGCAAACAGCGATGTCGCCGCGGCCGGGGCGCTTGTTCGGGGATTGCGGCAATCGGACCTGCGGTCGCTGCATCTGGTGAGCGACAATATCGTTGCCGGCGATCTGGAACAGTTCGGCGCGCCCGATACGATTTTCGTCGGTGTGCGGCTCGCCCGGCAGCTTGGGGTATATCCGGGCGCCATGATCACCCTGCTTGCGCCACGCGGTGCGGTGACACCGTTTGGCGTTACCCCGCGGGTCAAGCAGTACCGGGTCGCCGGTCTGTTCGAGGTCGGCATGTCGGAATATGATTCAACCTTCATCTTCATGCCGCTTGAGGAAGCGCAACGTTATTTCCGCACAGGCGCGGCGGTCACCGCGCTCGAAATCATGACGGATGATCCAGATAATATCGCTCGTTTCAGACAGCCTGTCGCGGAACAGCTTCGCCCTGATCTGCGGTTGCTCGATTGGCAGCAGATCAATTCAGGCTATTTCAGCGCATTGCAGGTTGAACGCAATGTCATGTTTTTGATTTTAACGCTGATCATTCTGGTGGCGGCATTGAACATGATTTCGGGGCTGGTCATGCTGGTCAAGGATAAGGGCCGCGATATCGCTATTCTGCGAACGATGGGCGCAACCAGCGGCGCGATCATGCGGGTGTTCTTTCTGGCAGGTGCAAGTGTCGGCGTGACCGGAACTGTGGCCGGTGTTGCGCTGGGCACGATATTCTGCGCCAATATCGAGACGATACGGCAGGCAATTTCAAAGCTGCTCGGGACAGAGTTGTTTTCCCCCGAAATATACTTCCTCAGCCAGATGCCCGCTGAAATGGAAGTCAATGAGGTGATTGCCGTCGTCATCATGGCATTGTCATTGTCGGTACTTGCAACGCTTTATCCTGCATTCCGCGCGGCGCGGCTCGATCCGGTGGAAGCGCTGCGCTATGAGTGACGCGATCCCGGCCTTGAAGCTTTCCGATATTGCGCGCGGTTATACATCGCCTGCTGGCCGGCTGCCGGTTCTGGAAGGGGTCAATCTCACCGTCGCAGCGGGGGAGATTGTGGGACTTGTCGCGCCGTCCGGGGCGGGTAAATCAACGCTGCTGCATATTGCGGGGCTGCTCGACAGGCCCGATCGCGGTGCGGTGCAAATAGCCGGCACCGCGTGCGAAAAGCTTGATGATCGGGGGCGAACCGCGATCAGGCGGGAGAAGATCGGCTTTGTCTATCAGTTTCATCATCTGCTTGCGGAATTCACCGCCATTGAAAATGCGGCGATGCCGCTTCTGATTGCCGGTGTGCCGCGCGATCAGGCGATGCAGCGGGCGCAGCAATTGCTTGATACGCTTGGCGTCGGGGGCCGCTCCGCGCATCGGCCCGCTGAAATGTCGGGCGGCGAACAGCAGCGCGTTGCAATTGCCCGCGCTTTTGCAAACCGTCCGGGATTGCTGCTTGCCGATGAACCGACCGGCAATCTTGATCAGGAGACGGCCGGCCGCGTGTTCGACGCGCTGCTTGCGCTGTCTGAGAATGAAAAACTCGCAGCGCTGATCGTCACCCATAATCATGAACTCGCCGCGCGAATGGATCGCGTTATCCACCTGCAAAACCGCACAATTTCCGAATAGTCACGCCGGTCGGCTTGTCCTATCGCTCGTTAATGTGACAGCCACCTGGGCTGGTCCGATATCAAGCGGTGCTGCCGATGCTTGATTTTTGTCTTGACAGAAAAAGAACAAAACAAGAACATATGGATATTCAAATGAGACTTAGCGAAGGAATAAGACAATGCGGGAATGGCTCGGCGATCTGGTGGCGCTCGGTATGATGGCAGGCAGTATCTGGCTTGTGGTTTTGTGGGGGGCGGTATTCGGTATCGTTTCGGTCTAGCGCTGGCGACGGGCGTGTCGGGGCTGCTATGCCCCGATAATCCGCGCGATCACTTATCCACAGAAATCTGACCGGGAAGGTGGAAGTTCTACCTGACATTGGCCGGTGAAATTCCGATGATAGGCTATGCAAGAATCGCAGACCCATATGGATACCGGTGAGGAGGTGGCTGAAGCGCGGCTTTATTCACCTTCTTCCTTTATCCATTTGCGGGTGCATTCGGCCTATTCGCTGCTTGAGGGCGCGGTGCGGGTCAAGGATTTGCCCCGATTGTGCCTGGCGCAGGATATGCCGGCGGTGGCGGTGACCGATACGGGCAATCTGTTCGGGGCGCTTGAAATCGCTGAAACACTGGTCAAGGAAGGGGTGCAGCCGATTACCGGCTGCGCGCTTGCGGTCAGGTTCGATGATGCGGAAGGGGGGCAGGCGGCTAACGGTGCAGCGCATGCCGCTGAAATCGCGCGTGTTGTGTTGCTCGTGCAGGATGCCGCGGGTTACGCAAATCTGATGAAGTTGAGCAGTCGGGCATTTCTTGAGTCCGACGGCCATGATATCGCCCATGTCACGCTGGATTTGTTGCAACGCCATTCGGGCGGGCTGATTTGCCTGACAGGGGGCGCGGAAGGCCCGGTTGGCCGGTTGTTGCAGGCCGGCCGGCATGACGCGGCGGAAAATCTGTTGCGCAAATTCAGGGCGATGTTTCCTGATCGGCTGTATGTCGAATTGCAGCGGCATGGGCTTGAGGCTGAAATTGCGACGGAAGACCATTTCGTATCGCTCGCTTATCGCAATGATCTGCCGTTGATTGCCACCAATGATGTGTATTTTCCCGAACGCGAGATGTATGACGCGCATGACGCGCTCATCTGTATTGCGGAAGGTGCGTATATTTCACAGGATGATCGGCGCCGCTTGACGGCTGAACATTATTTCAAAAGTGCCGATGAAATGTCGGCCCTTTTTGCCGATCTGCCGGAAGCCATAGAAAATACCCTTGAGGTTGCGCAGCGATGCGCCTTCCGTCCCCAGACGCGGCCCCCGATTTTGCCCAGCTACGGCAATGCGCAGACCGCCGAACAGGAAGCCGAGGAATTACGACGGCAGGCACGGGAGGGGTTGCGCAATCGGCTGCGCGACGAAGGGATGTATGCGGCGGAAGAGGATTATTATGCGCGGCTCGATTACGAGCTTGGCGTCATCAGCGAGATGGGCTTTTCGGGCTACTTCCTGATCGTTGCCGATTTTATCAAATGGGCGAAGCAGCGCGACATTCCGGTCGGTCCCGGCCGTGGCTCGGGCGCGGGATCATGCGTCGCCTGGTCATTGACGATTACCGATCTCGACCCGTTGCGGTTTGGCCTTCTGTTTGAACGCTTCCTCAACCCCGAACGGGTGTCGATGCCCGATTTCGACGTGGATTTCTGTCAGGACCGGCGCGACGAAGTAATCCGTTACGTGCAGGAAAAATATGGTTTCGATCATGTGGCGCAGATCATCGCGGTCGGAAAACTGCAGGCGCGCGCGGCGCTGCGCGATGTCGGGCGGGTGCTGCAGATGCCCTATGGGCAGGTCGACCGGCTGTGCAAGATGGTGCCCAATAACCCCGCCAATCCGGTCAGCCTGAGTGAGGCGGTCGCGAGCGAGGAGGGGTTGCGTGCCGAACGCGACAAGGAGCCGATTGTCGAACGCATGCTCGATATCGCCATGCGGATCGAAGGGCTGTACCGGCATGCGTCGGTGCATGCTGCGGGGCTTGTAATCGGCGACAGGCCGCTTGATGAGCTGGTGCCGCTTTATCGCGAGCCGAAATCGGACATGCCCGTAACCCAGTTCCATATGAAATGGGTCGAGCCTGCGGGGCTTGTGAAGTTTGACTTTCTCGGGCTGAAAACGCTGACGGTTATTTCGCGGGCGGTCGAATTGCTGCGCCGCCGGGGGGTGGCAATCGATATTGCGAAGATCCCGCTTGATGATGCACCGACCTTCGCGATGCTGCAGGCGGCGCAGGTGACCGGGGTGTTTCAGCTTGAAAGCACAGGTATGCGCAATGTCCTGTTGCAGATGCGCCCTGACAAGTTTGAAGATGTTATCGCGCTTGTGGCGCTCTACCGCCCCGGCCCGATGGACGATATCCCGAAATATAATGCCTGCAAGCACGGCCGGGAGGAGGTGGTTTATCCGCATCCGCTGCTCGCGCCGGTACTTGAGGAGACATACGGGGTCATCGTTTATCAGGAACAGGTGATGGAAATCGCGCGACGTCTGTCAGGCTATAGCCTGGGGGAGGCGGATTTGCTGCGCCGCGCGATGGGCAAGAAGATTCAAAGCGAAATGGATGCGCAGCGCGAGCGGTTTATCCAGGGCGCGTTGGCGCGCGATGTAGACGAAGCGACGGCCAATCATATTTTCGAGCTGGTCAACAAGTTCGCCGGTTATGGCTTTAACAAATGTCATGCCGCGCCTTATGCGCTGATCGCTTATCAGACGGCCTATCTCAAAGCGAATTATCCGGTCGAGTTTTTGGCCGCGTCCATGATGCTCGATCAGGGCAATACCGATAAGCTCAATATTTTCCGGCAGGAGGCGCAACGTTCCGGCATCGAAATCGCGCCGCCCGATATCAACCGCTCCAATGCGGATTTCGATGTGGCGGATGGCGCGGTGCTGTATGCGCTGGGCGCGATCCGCAATGTCGGCAGTCAGGCGATGCGCGGCATCGTTGCTGAACGCGCAAAAGCCGGTCCGTTCAAGGATATGCGCGATTTTGCCGCCCGGATCGGACCGAATTTGCTGAACCGGCGGGGGTTTGAGTTTCTGGTCAAGGCGGGTGCGTTTGATTCCATTCATCCGAACCGGGCACAATTATTGGCCGGTGCGGACGCGGTCATCGCCTTGTCGGCGGCCTCGGAAAACGCCCGAACCAGCAATCAGAGTGACTTGTTTGGCGGGGTACAGGAAGCGGGCGGTCAGATGATTTTGCCTGACATCGATGATTTTGCGCCTTTGGAACGGCTGCGCGAGGAGTATGGCGCACTTGGTTTTTATATGTCGGCGCATCCGCTTGATGACTATGCCTCCCTGCTGGCGGCGTCGGGGGTGGTGCCGAGCAATGAGTTTCTGGCGCGGCTGGGAGGTGGTGAACGCGGTGCGCGACTTGCCGGCACAATCGTCAGCAAACGCGAGCGCCGGTCGCAGCGGGGCAATCCTTATGCCTTTGTTATGTTGGCCGATCAGGCAGGGGAGTTTGAAATTGCTGTTTTCAGCGATGTGCTTGCGCAGTGTCGCGACCTGCTCGAGCCGGGCAATCTTGTGACGGTAAGTGTCACCGGGCGGGTCGAGCAGGATCAGGTTCGGCTGGTCGCGCAATCGGTGAAGCCCGTAGATAAGCTGACGGCCCGCGCGAATGAAGGCTTGCGCATATTTATCGATGCGCCCCGGCCGCTCGACAGCATCCGGCAGCGTTTGGGGGAAGCGGGAACCGGCAGCGGCTATGTCAATCTTGTCATGTTGATCGATGGCGGCAGCCGGGAAGTGGAAATGCGGTTACCCGGCCAGTATGATGTGGGACCGCGCGCGCGCGGCGCGGTCAAGGCGGTAGCGGGCGTTGTCGATGTGCAGGAATGCTGAACAGCAGCCCCATTTGACGAATTCCTCTATTTATTCTGTTGTATGTGCAGCCGGGCAGGGGAGTGCTTGCGTCCTTGTCCAATTGCGCCTATAAAGCGCGCCATCACACACGCGGGTCACGGCACCCTGCACCGGCGAGCGGATAGATATCCGCTTGTCGCAGCCCCCGATTAGGCAGGCAGGATCGTCGCTCCGGTGTCCCTTGAGGGACTAACCCCGCGGAGGTTTAACCGGTAAAGGATTATTGCAAATGGCATTGCCTGATTTCAGCATGCGCCAGCTATTGGAAGCTGGCGTGCATTTCGGTCACCAGGTCCATCGTTGGAACCCCAAGATGGAAACCTATCTGTTTGGTAACCGTAATAATATTCACATTATCGATCTGACCCAGACGGTCCCGATGTTGCACCGGGCGATGGAGGTTGTTCGCGATACTGTTGCCGGCGGCGGGCGCGTCCTGTTTGTGGGCACCAAGCGGCAGGCTGCGACACCGATTGCGGAAGCCGCCAAGCGCAGCGCGCAATATTATATGAACCAGCGCTGGCTGGGCGGGACATTGACGAACTGGAAAACCATTTCGAATTCGATCAGACATCTGCGCGAGCTTGAAGAGCAGCTCGGGCAGCCGGAGTCTGGTTTTACCAAGAAAGAGCGGCTGCATCTGACCCGGCAGCAGGAAAAGCTCGAAGGCTCGCTTGGGGGTATCAAGGATATGGGCGGTCTGCCCGATCTGATGTTCATCATCGATATCAACAAGGAATCGCTGGCCGTCAAGGAAGCGGCCAAGCTGGGCATTCCGGTTGTGGCGATTCTGGACAGCAATTGCGATCCGGACGGCATTACCTATCCGATCCCGGGCAATGACGATGCGGTGCGGGCAATCGAACTGTATTGCGATCTGATCTCGCATGCGGCGCTGGAAGGGATCTCCCGCTCGCAGGCGCCGATGGCAGGCGAAATGGCAGAACCCCCGGCAGAGCTGCTGGAAGAAGCGGCGGAGGCCGTTGTTGCTGAAGAGGCAGCCCCAGCCGAAGAAGCGGCGCCGGCGGACGATACACCGGCCGCAGCCGAAACCGCGCAGGAGAGCGCCTGAGTATCATCGCTTGGGCAAGGCGGGCAGCATGTTATGCCATGCCACTCTGATTGTAAGAATACCCGGCTAGGCTGCAATGCATAGTCGGGTACAGGAAATGAGGAATAGCAATGGCTGAGATTACGACAGCGCAGATCAAGGAACTGCGCGAAAGTACCGGCGCAGGCATGATGGACTGCAAAAAGGCGCTGGTGGAGAATAACGGCGACATGGAAGCGGCCGTCGACTGGTTGCGTACCAAGGGGCTTGCCAAGGCGGCCAAGAAGGCCGGTCGCGTCGCAGCCGAAGGATTGGTCGGGGTTGCGAGCCGGGACAATATCGCGGCACTTGTGGAGTTGAATTCCGAAACCGATTTCGCCGCCCGGTCAGAGGCGTTTCAGGATATCGTGCGCAAGGTAACGACACTGGCGCTTGATGCGGAGGGCGATCTGGACAAGTTGCTGGCCACCCCGTTCCCCGGCAGTGATCGGAATGTCGGTGAATATGTGGCGCAGATGGTCGGCACCATTGGTGAAAATATGAATGTGCGGCGTACCACGGCGCTGCGCGTTTCACAGGGTGTTGTGGCGAATTATATTCACAATCAAACCGTGCCCGGGCTTGGCAAGATCGGCGTTATTGTCGCGCTCGAATCGTCGGCTGATGCGGACAAGCTGGCCGATTTCGGCAAGCAGGTTGCGATGCATATCGCCGCCGCCGCGCCGCTGGCGACCACGACAGACGAGCTTGATCCGCAAATTGTCGAGCGTGAACGCGCCGTTTTGATCGAGCAGGCGCGGGAATCGGGAAAGCCCGAAAATATCATTGAAAAGATGGTGGATGGCCGTATTCGTAAATATTACGAAGAGGTCGTGCTGCTGTCGCAGCCTTGGGTGATGGACCCCGATCTGACCGTTGCGAAAGCGGTGGAAGCCGCGGGCAAGGAGCTTGGGGCCGCTATTGCGGTGACCGGATTTGCCCGGTTTGTCCTTGGCGAGGGGATCGAGAAGGAAGAAGGCGACTTCGCGGCGGAAGTAGCCGCTGCCGCGTCCTGAGTTTGCTTCTGCCGTCGCCTTATCGTGCGGCGGCACGGGGTGCGATGCGCGCTTTTATCTTCGGCCGAATTTATCGGATATTATACGAAACTGTGACGCGCCTACTGTAACTATGGCGCGTTCGGCGTATGATGCGCGCGATTGGCCGCGAGCATGCGGATTCGCATGCCTGACGGCCCGCATCCCTCGTTAGACGGAATTGTCATGCCGCAAGCTGGTTCATCTTCGCCCCAGACCGGAACACTCAAATGGCAGCGGATTCTTCTGAAGCTGTCGGGCGAGGCGCTGATGGGCGAACGCGAATTCGGGCATGACAAGGATGCGATCACGGCGGTCTGCGAAGAACTGGGCGCTGTTGCCGCACTTGGCGTGCAAATTGCCATTGTCGTTGGCGGCGGCAATATATTTCGGGGCATGTCGGATGCCGCGGCCGGAATGGACCGGGTAACAGCGGATCATATGGGCATGCTGGCAACGGTCATCAATGCGCTTGCATTACAGGACGGATTTACCCGGGCCGGCGTCGGCGCACGCGCGGTGTCGGCGGTGCCGGTGGGCGGCATGTGTGAGAGCTATACGCAATCAACCGCGCTTCGCTATCTGAGCGAGGGCACGGTCGTGATATTCGCTGCGGGGACCGGCAATCCCTATTTCACCACCGATACTGCCGCGGCCTTGCGCGCGGCGGAAATGGGCTGTGACGTTTTGTTGAAAGGAACGCAGGTAGATGGCGTATACTCCGCCGATCCGAAACGCGATCCTGCCGCGATACGCTATGACAGCTTGAGTTTCACGGAGGTGTTGAGCAAACAGCTGAAGGTGATGGATGCGACAGCAGTCAGCCTGTGTCGCGATAATGATATACCGATTTTGGTTTATGCCAATCACCCGGCGGGGATGCTGGCCGAGATTCTCTCAGGCGGTGGCAACTACACATTGATCGAACAGGAGCGTTAGACGCGGCGCCCTCCTGTTTTTTGGGAGCACAAGAATAAATGTCGGACGAAGAGCCAGATATTGACGATATTGAACGCCGGATGGCAGGCGCGGTATCGACTCTGAAGAGTGAATTTGCCGGATTGCGGACAGGCCGCGCTTCGGCCAGCCTGCTTGATCCTGTCGTCGTTGATGCCTATGGCAGCCAGATGCCATTGACCGAGGTCGGCACCGTAAGCGTGCCCGAGCCGCGCATGATCAGCGTTCAGGTCTGGGACAAGGGTAATGTCTCTGCGGTCGAGAAAGCGATCATCAAATCGGGGCTTGGTCTTAATCCGGCGGTTGATGGTACATTGATCCGCATACCAATCCCTGACCTCAATGAGGAGCGCCGGCAGGAACTTACCCGCGTTGCGAGCCGCTATGCAGAAGAGGCGCGTGTGGCGATCCGTAATGTCCGCAGGCACGGCATGGATGAGTTGAAGCGACTAGAGAAGGATGGTCATCTAAGCAAGGATGATCAGAAAATCTGGTCCGATGAAATTCAATCCATGACGGATGACATGGTAAAGCAGGTCGATACGTTGCTGGCGGAAAAAGAAAAAGAGATCATGCAGGTTTGAAGAACGCGGCAACACATAAATCCGGGCATGAAGATGTTGCTCCCCGCTTGCCTGCGGGCAGCCATCTGCCGGTGCATATTGCAATCATTATGGATGGCAATGGACGCTGGGCGGAAAGGCGCTTCATGCCGCGCAGTTTCGGCCACAAGCAAGGGGCGGAAGCCGTTCGCCGGACCGTGGAGGCTGCCGTTGAAATCGGGGTGCCATATCTGACGCTATTTGCGTTTTCATCGGAAAACTGGAAGCGCCCCGCCGACGAAGTCAATGATCTGATGTGGCTGTTGCGCAGCTATCTGCGCAAGGAAATGGCCGCATTGCATGCGCAAGGGGTGCGCATACAGTTTATCGGTGCGCGACGCAGCCTGGCTCCTGATCTTGTCGCCTTGATCGACGAGGCGGAAGCGTTGACCGCGCAAAATCAACGGCTCGTCTTTACAATTGCCGTCAGCTATGGCGGGCAGGACGACATCGTCGATGCGGCGCGCGCGCTTGCGCGCCGGGTTGCTGAAGGCGAGCTCAATCCTGATGAGATTGACCCTGATTTGTTTGCGGCGGAGCTGTCCACCGCAGCAATGCCGGATCCCGATCTGGTCATTCGGACAAGCGGCGAGCAAAGGCTGAGTAATTTTATGTTATGGCAATCCGCCTATGCGGAGCTTGTCTTTATCGATACCCTTTGGCCAGACTTCACCAGGCAGGATCTTGAACAGGCGATCGCGGTTTTCGCAGGGCGTGACCGTCGCTTCGGCGGCACGGACGCCGTTTGAGAAATTTGATGCCGACACAAGGTAGCCCTATCTCGTCCAATCTTGCAGAAAAATCGCGTAGTAGTCTGAGATCGCGTGTTATTTCAGCGGCAGTCCTGGCGCCAATCGTGCTGCTTGCCGTCTATTTCGGTGGTGTGGCGTTTTTCCTTATGATCGCCATTGCGGTGTTGCTGATGGCGTATGAATGGTGCCGGCTGACCTGCAGCGAGGCTTGGGGCTGGGACATGCTGCTGATGGCGATAACCGGGCTTTGCGCCATCAGTCTGGTGCAGTTTCCTGTGCTTGTCGCCGATCGACCTGTCGGGCCACTTGCGGCTGCCTTCGCGATCATTGGAATTGGAATGATTGCAGCGTTCATCCGGGGTGTGTGGATGCGTCAGGATCTGTTGTGGCGGCTTTCGGGCGTGCCCTATGTTACGGTAGGGGCGGTTGCGCTCGTCTGGTTGCGGCAATTTGAGCCTGCTGGCCTGATGCTTGTTCTGTGGGTGCTCGTTATTGTCTGGAGCATGGATATCGGCGCATATTTTTTCGGTCGCGCAATCGGCGGTCCGCGGCTTGCTCCCCGGGTCAGTCCGAACAAGACATGGGCAGGTATGATCGGCGGTATGCTGTGTGCCGGGCTTTGTGGCGGGGCGCTTGGGTTTGCTGCAAATTTTGGTGCCGCAGGTCAGTTGATTTTAATGTCCGGGCTGATCGGCGGCTGGTCACAATTGGGTGACTTGGCGGAATCGGCGGTAAAAAGATATTTTGGCGTCAAGGATATGAGCAATCTGATTCCGGGCCATGGCGGCATTCTGGACCGGGTCGATGGTTTGTTATTCGGCGCACCGGCAATCTTGCTTTTGGCGGTAATTCTTTTTGAATGATGGAGCGGGTGTGACGCAGGCGGCGGCTATTGCCCTTCGGGAAGTGAAGCGCGTGACGATCTTGGGCGCGACCGGTTCGGTTGGCCGCAATACGCTTGATCTTATTGCCCGCAATCGCGAGAGCTTCTATGTCGAGGCATTGACGGCCCACCGCGATTGCGACGGTTTGATCGCCTTGGCAAGGCAAATCCAGCCGCAATTGGCGGTCATCGGCGATGCGTCCCTGTATGAGCGGTTATCGGAAGGGCTTGCGGGCACCGGAATTGCCTGCGCGGCGGGGGCGGATGCGATTGTTGCGGCGGCGGAACGGCCGGTTGACTGGATCATGGCGGCAATTGTTGGCGCTGCGGGGCTTGCGGCGACAATCGCAGGGGTGAAGCAGGGCGCACAAATCGCAATCGCCAACAAGGAATGCCTGGTCTGTGCGGGGGAATATCTGACCACACTTGCACGCGAACGCGGCGCAAAACTTCTGCCTGTCGATTCGGAACATAACGCGATCTTTCAGGTCTTTGACCAGCAACGCCCCGAAACAGTTGAAAAGATCATTCTGACAGCCTCGGGCGGCCCGTTCCGCACCTTCTCGCGTGCGCAGATGCGCGATGTCACACCCGAGCAGGCGGTTGCGCACCCCAATTGGGACATGGGCGCGAAAATCTCCGTCGATTCAGCAACCTGTATGAATAAGGGGCTGGAGCTGATCGAGGCGTATCATCTGTTTCCGGTGGCTGCCGAACAGATCGATATTCTTATTCATCCGCAATCGGTGGTGCATAGCCTGGTCTCTTATATCGATGGATCGGTGCTGGCCCAGATGGGGTCTCCGGATATGCGCACCCCCATCGCCTACACATTGAGTTGGCCCACGCGGATGGTTGCGCCGGTATCGCGTCTTGATTTGGCCGAAATCGCACAGCTTACATTCGAGGCGCCTGATTTCGGCCGCTTTCCGGCATTAAAGCTTGCGCGTGATAGTTTGCTTCAAGGCGGTGGCGCACCGGCGATCCTGAACGCGGCAAATGAAATGGCCGTCGCAGGCTTCCTGAACGGTCAGATCGGATTTCTGACAATCAGCGATATTGTCGCGGCGACGCTTGAGGACCGCGAGATGGTAGAATGGTTGAGGCCGCTGAACGACGTACAGGAGATCATCGCGGCCGATCAGCAGGCGCGCCGCGTCGCAAAGGCGCGTTTAGAGCGTGCGCAGTAATGTCAAAACGGTTTGTATCTGACTGCGCAAATAAAAAACTGGGCGAGGAAGGCTTGAAAAAGGAAAGCGGTGCATGATTGGCGCAGGTCTGGTGTATGTCGGAGCCTTTTTATTCGTTCTGACCATCGTCGTTTTCTTTCACGAACTGGGGCATTTCTGGGTCGCCCGGAAATGCGGCGTGAAGGTCGAGGTATTCTCGGTCGGGTTCGGGAAGGAAATTTTCGGCTGGTACGATAAAAAGGGAACCCGTTGGAAATTGTCGCTGCTGCCGCTTGGTGGTTATGTCAAGTTTTTGGGGGATGACACGGCAGCCAGTACTCCTGACCATGACCGGTTCGCCACGATGACTGCAAGTGATCGCGTCCAGAGCTTCCATCATCAAAGTGTCTGGCGCCGGATGGCGATCGTTGCTGCGGGGCCGGTTGCTAATTTCTTGCTCGCGATTCTGATATTTGCGGCAATTTTCATGTTTTTCGGTCGGGTGGAGATGTCTGCGCGGGTTGATTCCATTCAGCCTGGCAGTGCTGCCGAACGTGCCGGCTTTCAGCCCGGCGATGTGGTGGTTTCCATCGATGGTGCGGCGGTGGAAAGTTTCGCTGATCTGCAACGCATGGTGATGCTGAGCGCCGGCGAGGAGCTGACAATCGACATCGACCGGGGTGGCGAAAGGCTGCAACTGGTTGCAATTCCTGAAAGCGATGAGTTCGAGGATGCGCTGGGCAACACACAGCGGCGCGGATTATTGGGGATTTCACGCGTTGCGGGCGCGGAAGACCGCAATCTGATCCGGGCCGGGCCGGTCGAGGCGCTGTGGCTCGGCACCAAGGAAACCTATTTTATCGTATCCCAGACATTCACCTATCTGGGGCGGATATTCACGGGCAAGGAAGATGCAAGCCAGATCGGCGGCCCGCTCCGTATCGCGCAGGTGTCGGGGCAGGTTGCGCAAATCAGCCTTGTCGCCCTGATACATTTGACAGGGGTTTTGTCAGTCAGTATCGGTTTGTTGAATTTTTTCCCGATCCCCATGCTGGACGGGGGGCACTTGCTGTTCTATGGAGTTGAGGCAGCAATGAGACGGCCATTAAGTGAACGGGTGCTGGATATCGGTTATCGGATCGGTTTTGCTTTGGTCATCTCGCTGATGATATTTGCGACATGGAACGATTTGTTGAATTTGCATATCTTGGATTTTGTCAGCGGGATTTTTTCCTAAAGTTATGAAATTACGCCGTAAAGAACTGGCGCCCGTTGTGGGGACAAAAGAGGCCGCCGGCGCAAAGCTGTTTTGTGCGCAGCGCTTGATAATTGCGCTGCTGTTCATGGTGAGCAGCTTTGCATTTATGGCGCTGCCTGCCCATGCGGTGAGCATTTCGCAGATCAACGTAACCGGTAATCAACGGATCGAAGCTGATACCGTCCGCTCCTATATGACAATCCGGCCCGGTGATGAATATGATCCGGTAGTTGTCGATAAGTCCTTGAAAAACCTGTTCGCGACAGGCTTGTTCGCGGATGTCACGATCCGCAGACAGGGCTCGACGCTTGTCGTGTCGGTGGTTGAAAACCCGATCATCAACCGCGTTGCCTTTGAAGGGAATTCGGCGATTGACGATCAGGCGCTGACCGATGAGGTGCAGCTTAAAGCGCGCATCGTCTACACCCGGGCGCGGGTGCAAAGCGATGTGCAGCGTATTGTCGAATTATATCGCCGCTCAGGACGCTTTGCCGCGACAGTGGAACCAAAAGTCATCCAGTTACCGCAGAACCGCGTTGATCTGGTCTTCGAGATTAACGAGGGGCCGGTCACCGGCATCCGCAAGATCTATTTCATCGGTAACAGACGGTTTTCCGATGACCGGCTGCGCGGTGAAATCGCCACGCAGGAAACACGCTGGTGGAATATTCTCGCCTCGCGCGACAATTATGATCCCGACCGGATGATTTTCGACCGCGAACAGCTGCGCCGGTTTTATCTCAGCCGCGGCTATGCGGATTTCCGGGTCGCTTCCGCTGTCGCTGAGCTGACCCGCGATCGCGAGGAATTCTTTATCACCTTCGTTGTCGATGAAGGCGAACTGTACGATTTTGGCGAGGTGACGATCGAAACCGAACTCGATCAGATCAATCCGCAGATTCTATATGACAAGCTGGAGACAAAACCCGGCGAAACCTACAATGCCAAGCTGATCGACGATACGATCGAGGAGCTGACGTTTGCGGCGGGGGAATTCGGCTATGCATTTGTCGATATCCGGCCGCAAATCAGCCGCCGCAAGGATGAGCGCAAGATCGATGTTGTCTATCGTATCGATGAGGGTCCGCGCGTCTATGTCGAGCAGATCAATATCGAAGGCAATGTCCGCACCCTGGACAAGGTCATCCGCCGTGAGTTCCGTATTGTCGAAGGCGATGCGTTCAATACCGCCAAGATCAACCGTTCGCGGTCGCGAATCCGCGCGCTGAACTTCTTCGAGGAAGTCGAGATCGAGCAAGCGCCCGGGAGTGCGCCGGATCGGACGATCGTCAATGTGGAGGTCGAGGAGAAATCCACCGGCCAGCTCAGTTTCGGCGTCGGTTTCTCGTCCACAGAAAGCCTGATCGGCGATATCAGCATTTCCGAGCGCAATCTGTTGGGGCGTGGACAGTTCCTGCGATTATCGACCCAGTTAAGCGGCCGAACGCAGGAAATCGATCTGAGCTTTGCCGAACCCTATTTCCTTGACCGTCAGATTTCGGCCGGCTTTGATATTTTCCGTATCCGATACGATTTCCAGGATGAGGCATCATTCATTACCGAGACGACAGGCTTCACGCTGAATGCCGGTGCGCCGCTGTCGGAATATGCGGCCTTAAGGCTCCGCTACAGCCTGCAGCAGGAGATATTGTCCGGTGCGCCGCAAAATGCCTCGCCACTTATTCTCGCGGCGCTTGGGGAGGATCTGAGTTCGATCATCGGCTACAGGCTGAGCTATACCGACCTTGACGATACACTGGATCCGACAACCGGTTTCTCGACCAGTATTTCGCAGGACTTCGCCGGGCTTGGCGGCGATGTCCGTTATTTGCGGACGGAATTTGAATATCAGTATTTCTATCCGTTCCGCGACGAGGTGATCGGCAACCTTGTGCTGCGCGAAGGCTATATTTACGGATTTGATCAGAACGTGCCGATCAATGACCGCTTCTTCAAGGGCGGGCGGACATTCCGCGGCTTTGCGACTGCCGGTGTCGGGCCGCGCGATGCTATTACTGATGATGCCTTGGGCGGACAGCTTTACTATATCGGCACGGCGCAGGTGACTTTCCCGATCGGCCTGCCGAATGAATTTGGCATTTTGGGTAACTTGTTTACCGATTTCGGTACCGTCACACGCGCGGTAGAAAGCGGACCGTTTGTCGACACCAGCAATTCATTGCGCGTGGCGGCGGGGGTCGGCTTGTTCTGGGAATCGCCTTTTGGGCCGATCCGCCTCGATTTCGCCAAGGCCATCAGGCGTGAAGACTTTGATAAAGTGGAATCATTCCGCTTTGACGTAGGAACAAGATTCTAAAAACGGATAGGTGTAGTCGATGCAAGCCTGGATGAATCGCGTAATCATTGTTAGTTGTGCCTGCCTTTTCTTAGGGCTCGCTGCTCTCCCTGCATTTGCGCAGTCGGGAGGCGGCGTACCGGCGGCCAGAATACTGATCGTTGATATGCAGCGGGTACAGAAGGAATCGGTCGCGGCCCAATCCGTGCAGTCCCAAGTTCAGTCGCTGGAAGAGAAAATGCAGGCTGATTTCAAGGCGCTCAACGAAACGCTGCAAAGCGAGCAGGAAGCACTCAAGCAGCAGCAGACATTGCTGTCACCCGATGCGTTCGATGAACGCCGCCGGGAATTCGAGGATCGTGTGCGGGAGGAGGAGCGCCAGCTTCAGGAGCGCCAGCGTGGCCTGCAAATCGCCGTCCGTAATGCGCAGCGGGATATCCTGAAATCCCTTGATCCTATTTTACGGACGCTGAAAGATGAAAAAGGCGGCAATATTCTGATGGACAGGCAGATGATTCTGACCGGTGATGCCGATCTGGATATTACCGATACGGTGATACAGCGTTTGAATGCTACATTGCCGTCTGTGTCGGTCAAGCTGCCGCCGGCCAATGCCCGCTGATCCACAACGGGTGATTTGCAACCGGACAGGCAGATACAGGGCGGATTAAACAATGGCGGATCCGCGATTTTTCGACAATCGGGGGCCTTTTTCACTGGGCCAGCTCGCTGAAATCGGATTGGCGGACTTGCATGAAGCCGCCGACCCGGCACTCATGATTAGCGATGTCGCGCCCTTGTCGACTGCGGGGCAGGGGGAAGTCAGCTTCCTCGATAACCCGAAATATGTGGCGCAATTTCGCGAATCCCGGGCGCAGGCCTGTATCATCGCACCGAAATTTGCCGGCAAGGCACCTGAAGGTATGGCGCTGCTGCTGAGCGCAAACCCTTATAAATCCTATGCGTTGATTGCGCAGGCATTCTATCCGCGACCTGAATTCGCGGAAGGTGTGGCACAAGGCGCTTGCGTCGCCGCCTCGGCCAGTCTGGGGCAGGGGACGCATGTTGCCGCGGGCGCGTGGATCGGGGAAGGGGTTGAAATCGGCCCGCAATCCTATATCGGTCCCAATAGCGTCATTGGCGATCATGTGAAGATTGGCAGTCATGGCTGGATTGCGGCGCAGGTATCGATCAGCCATGCCCTGATCGGTGACCGGGTGAGCATTCATCCCGGTGCGCGTATCGGGCAGGATGGCTTCGGTTTCGCGCCCGATCCGGCGGGATTTGTCAAAGTACCCCAGCTTGGTCGCGTCATCATCCAGGATGATTGCGATATTGGCGCCAACACGACGATCGACCGCGGCACCGGCCCCGATACGGTGATCGGCGAAGGAAGCTGGATCGATAATCTGGTGCAGATTGGCCATAATGTGAAAATCGGCCGGCGCTGTATCATCGCCGCGCTGGCGGGCCTGTCAGGCAGCGTCGAGGTTGAGGATTTCGTTCAGATCGGCGGTCAAAGCGGGTTTGCGGGACATTTGCGTGTCGGGAGCGGGGCACAGATCGCGGCCCAGGCAGGTGTCATGCGCGATGTGGCCCCCGGTCAGCGTATGGTAGGTACGCCTGCTGTGCCCGCGAAACAATTTTTCAGGGAGGTTGCGATGATTTCACGGCTGGCAGACAGGAAGAGGCAGACGGATGAGTGAGAATGGATCGCAAGGATCCGAGGCGCCTGCGGGGGGACAACTCGATATCAATCAGGTGATGGCGTTGCTGCCGCATCGTTACCCGATGCTGATGATTGACGGGCTGCGCGAGATTGTGCCCGGCAAATCGGCGGTGGGTATCAAGAATGTAACCATCAACGAGCCGTTCTTTCAGGGGCATTTTCCCGGTCGGCCTGTCATGCCCGGTGTGCTGATCGTCGAGGCCATGGCCCAGACATCGGGCGCGCTTATCCTTTATGGGGAAGGGACGTCGGCGCTTGATAAGCTTGTGTACTTCATGACGATCGATAAATGCCGTTTCCGCAAGCCGGTCGGACCGGGCGACGTTTTGAACATTCATGTGGAGATGCTGCGTTCGCGCGGCGCTGTCTGGAAATTTCATGGTGAAGCGCGGGTCAACGGGCAATTGATGGCCGAGGCCGATTATAGCGCCATGATCGCGGATAAATAGGGTAACGTAAATGGCTGACATCCACCCGACCGCACTTGTGGCGGAGGGCGCAAAAATCGGGGCCGGCGTGAAGATCGGCCCTTACTGTTCCGTCGGCGCGGAAGTCGAACTCGGCGACAATGTCGAGCTCGTATCCCATGTCGTTGTCGAGGGGCGCACGACGATAGGCCGCGGAACCAGGATCTTTCCCTTTGCCTCCATCGGGCATCCGCCGCAGGATCAGAAATATTCCGGCGAAAAAAGCGTGTTGCAGATCGGTGAGGATAACGTCATCCGCGAGAATGTGACGATGAATCCGGGCACAAGCGGCGGCGGGATGATCACCCGGGTGGGCGATCGCGGCCTGTTCATGGCGGGTTCGCATGTCGCCCATGACTGCGTTGTCGGTAATAATGTCATCCTTGCCAATAACGCAACATTGGCAGGGCATGTCGAAGCCGGCGATTTTGCGATATTTGGCGGCCTGTCGGCTGTGCAGCAATTTGTCCGCATTGGCGCGCATGCCATGATCGGTGGCATGTCAGGCGTTGAAAGCGATGTCATTCCCTATGGTTCGGTGCTTGGCAATCGGGCGCATCTGGGCGGGCTTAATATCATCGGTCTGAAACGGCGTAATTTCTCCCGCGAGCAGATACACGCCCTGCGCAACGCCTATCGCATGCTGTTTGCCGAGGAAGGCACCTTGCAGGAACGCATGGAAGATGTGGCCGAGTTGTTCAAGGATCATGGCGAGGTGATGGAAATCGTTACCTTTATCCGTGGCGCGACACGCAGCATCTGTACGCCAAAGGCGTGACAGGCTGGTGGAGCGGGTAGTCCAGAGCCCCGGAAAACACCCGAAACTTGCGATTGTCGCGGGTGGCGGTGTCGTTCCGATTTTACTGGCGCAGGACTGCATCGCCCAAAACAGGCCTTTTTGCCTGTTCGGTGTCGCCGGGGCCGCGAGCCAGGATATTGCCCGATTTCCACATCACTGGATCAATATCGGCACCATCGGCAAGACCATGCAGCTCTTGCGGCATGAGGGGTGCGACGAAATCGTTTTCATCGGCCCGGTAAACCGTCCGGATCTGCGCAAGTTAAGGCTGGATATGCGTGCGGTGCGGTTGTTGCCGCGCTATCTCAAGGCCGCCCGCGGCGGTGATGATCAATTGCTACGGTTCATGGTTGATCTGTTTGAAACGGAAGGGTTTCGGGTTATCGGCGCGCATGAGGTTGCCGATGGCCTGGCTGCCGATACCGGAGTGCTGGGCGAAATCTCGCCCGATGCCGCCGCCATGCAGGATATTGCGCGGGCGGCAGAGGTGATCGACATTCTGGGACGGCTGGATATCGGGCAGGGAGCGGTTGTGTGTAACGGCGTCGTCCTTGCTGTTGAAGCGGCGGAAGGAACCGACGCGATGTTGCATCGCTGTGCCACCCTGCCACCGCATCTGCGCGGGAGCGAGGAGCGGCGCGCGGGCGTTCTTGTCAAAAAGCCAAAGCCTGGCCAGGAACGGCGCGTCGATCTGCCGACAATCGGTCTGTCGACGGTTCGCAATGCCGCCGCTGCCGGCCTTGCCGGCCTTGCGGTGGATGCGGGCGGCGCGCTGATTGTCGACCGCGCGGCTGTCATCGCTGAAGCGGACCGGCTGAATATGTTTCTTTATGGCATCCCGCCTGCGGCCGACGGCACGGGTGATGGCGACAGCCAATGACCGAAGATGCGCCATTGCGGGTGATGATTATCGCGGGGGAGCCGTCAGGCGATCTTCTGGGCGCGGAGTTGCTGGCTGCATTGCGCATGCGCTGCGCCCGGAAGGTCGAGGCATTTGGCATTGGCGGCGGGGCGCTTATTCAAGCCGGGCTCACCAGTCTGTTTCCAATGTCGGATCTTTCCGTCATGGGGGTATCGGAAGTCGTACCCAGGCTGCCGCTCATTCAGATGCGTATTGCGCAAACCGTGGGTGCGGCACTTGAGCGGCATCCGGATCTGGTGCTGACGATCGATAGTCCTGATTTCTGTTTTCGTGTCGCACGCAGGCTGCGTGCCGCCAATCCCGATATGCCGATTGTCCACTATGTCGCGCCGCATGTCTGGGCCTGGCGGCAGGGGCGGGCGCAAAAAATAGCGCGCTATGTTGATCTGTTACTAACGCTTCTGCCGTTCGAACCCGACATATTTATCAAAGCGGGTCTGCCGGCTCGTTTTGTCGGTCATCCGGTCGTCACGCGCGTTGCCGATCAATGCCACAGCAAGGATTTTCGTGCCCGTCATAATATTGCAGACGATGTCCCGCTCTTGGCGGTTTTGCCGGGCAGCAGGCAGAGCGAGGTCGACAGGCTGCTGCCGGTTTTCGGTCAGGCGATAGCATTGCTTCATGCACAATTTCCCCAATTACACCTGTTTTGCGCGACGGTAGATAGCGTCGCCGAGACTGTTACGGAAACTGCAGCCGATTGGGGCTGTCCCGTAATATTTGCGGCCGATGCGGATGAGAAATTTGCGGGTTTTGCCGCTTGCGATGCCGCGATCGCAGCATCAGGCACCGTATCGCTTGAGCTTGCCGTTGCGGGCACCCCGCATATTGTGGGCTACAGGCTGAACCCTGTTACCGCATTTCTGGCCAAACGGCTGTTGCGGGTGCCATATGTCAATCTGGTCAATCTGATTTTAGGTGAGAGCGAAATTCCCGAGCTGTTGGCCGGTGAATGCACCCCACAAGCGATAGCGGCGGCGATTGCTCCGCTATTGTCAGATCACAGCCCTGCGCGCCGCAAACAGATGGAAGCAATGTCTGCCGCGCTTCATGCGCTGGGGCAAGGGCAGATGCCGCCAAGTCAGCGCGCAGCAGATGCAGTGTGCGCATTCCTGAACGAACGCGGCATCGCTACCTGAAAAACCTGTCTCAAAAATGAAAACCGGCCGGCGAATAACGCCAGCCGGTCAATTTTGTACCGCTGCACAACAGCGTGCTTATGGCTAACGTTTGTCGAGCGCCACAAACTCCCGGCCATTGCTGCCGGTATAGAGCTGCCGCGGCCGACCGATTTTCTTGGTCGGGTCGGTGATCATTTCATTCCACTGGGCAAGCCAGCCAACAGTCCGCGCAACCGCAAAGATGACGGTGAACATGGAGGAGGGGAAGCCCAGGGTCCGCTGAATGATACCGGAATAGAAATCCACATTAGGATAAAGCTTCTTTTCGATGAAATATTCATCGTTTAGGGCAATTTCCTCAAGTTTCATCGCAACCTGAAGCAGGGGCTCGTCCCGCACCCCAAGCTCGTCCAGCACCTCGTGGCAGGTCTGCCGCATCACCGTCGCGCGCGGATCATAATTCTTGTAAACCCGATGTCCAAAGCCCATCAACCGGAAGGGGTCATCCTTGTCCTTTGCACGGGCGACGAATTCATCAATCCTGTCGACCGAGCCGATTTCCTCAAGCATGTTGAGACAGGCTTCGTTGGCGCCACCATGGGCCGGGCCCCAAAGGCTTGCGATACCAGCGGCAATACAGGCGAACGGGTTGGCGTCCGACGAGCCCGACAGACGCACTGTCGATGTGGAGGCATTTTGTTCGTGATCGGCATGCAGGATGAAAATCCGGTCCATCGCGCGGGCCAGCACGGGATTAACCTTATATTCTTCCGCCGGCACAGCGAAGCACATCCGCAGGAAGTTTTCCGAATAATTCAGCTCGTTGCTGGGATAGACGAAGGGCTGACCGACCGAATATTTGAAGGCCATCGCCGCGATTGTCGGCATTTTCGCGACCATGCGGTAGGTGGCGACCATGCGTTGATGGGGATCATTAATGTCGGTGGAATCGTGATAGAAGGCCGACAGCGCGCCAACAACGCCACACAGGATGGCCATCGGGTGTGCATCACGCCGGAAACCATGGAAAAAGTTCAGCAATTGCTCATGCACCATCGTGTGATAGGTGATGTCGCTTGAGAATTTTTCTTTTTCCCGCTGATTGGGCAGATCGCCGTAAAACAGCAGATAGGCGACTTCCATGAAATCGCTGTTCATGGCGAGATCGTCGATTGGATAGCCACGATGCCGCAGAATGCCTTCCTCACCGTCAATATAGGTGATGCTGGAATCGCAGCTGGCAGTGGAGGTGAAACCCGGATCGTAGGTGAACATGCCGGTTTCGCCATACAGCTTGCGCACATCGATCACGCTTGGCCCTTCGGCCCCGTGAATAACCGGAAGTTCCAGCGTTTTATCGCCGATTGTGAGTGTTACCTTATCGATCTTGTCGGAACGCGACATAAAGACCCCCTTCAGCTTTGTGTTACGGTTACTGGCCGCAGAGTGAGGAAGAGCTGCTGACACTATACCGTGTCACATCTACTTCTGTCACGAAATGCGCCAATAAACCCTTTATTTTAGTTATGCTGCCTGATCGCGAAGACGTGCGAGACTTTCTTCTTTTCCAAGCGATACCAATACGTCAAAAATACCAGGCGAAACGGTCGTCCCCGTTAGCGCGGCACGCAAAGGCTGTGCCACCTTGCCGAGCTTCAGTTCCTTTTGCGCGATAAAGGCGCGGATACAGTCTTCTGTGCTTTGCGCCGTCCATTCCGCAAGCGCCTCAAGCTGGTCGGCAAGTTCCTGCAAATGGGCGCATGCCTCCTGATTGAGCAGCTTTGCCGCTTTTTCATCCGGTTTCAGCGGGCGTTCGGCAAACAGGTAATGCGCGTTTTCCGCCAGCTCGACAAGATTGGTCGCGCGCTCCTTCAATCCTGGCAGCGCATGTTCAAGCCGCGATAGCGCCGCCGCATCCGGATGTTCGCCATAGATCTGCGCAATCGTTGCGACAACCTGCGGCATCAGGGATTCGGGCGCGGCATCACGCATGTAGATACCGTTCAGATTTTCAAGCTTTGCGAAGTCGAACCGGGCCGGCGATTTGCCGATATTCTCCAGTGTGAACCACGCAATGGCCTGAGCGGTCGAGATAATCTCGTCATCCCCGTGCGACCAGCCCAGCCGCAGCAAATAATTACGCATGGCTTCGGGCAGATAGCCCATATCGCGATAGGCACCGACGCCCAGCGCGCCATGCCGCTTTGACAGTTTCGCGCCATCGGGGCCTAAAATCATCGGCACATGGGCAAAAATCGGCAGATCCCAGCCAAGCGCTCCGTAGATATGCGCCTGACGTGCCGCATTGGTCAGATGATCGTCGCCACGAATGACATGGGTTATGCCCATATCATGGTCGTCCACCACAACCGAGAGCATGTAGGTCGGGGTGCCGTCGCTGCGCAGCAGGATCAGATCGTCAAGTTGATCATTGGCGAATGTGATATCCCCAAGCACCTGATCGCGGATCGTCGTCTCGCCTGCCTGCGGGGCCTTCAGCCGCACCACAGGAGGGATATCCTGGGGCGCTTCTGACGGGTCGCGGTCGCGCCACAAACCATTGTAACGCACAGGTTTGCCTGCTTCGCGCGCGGCCGACCGCATTTCATCGAGTTCTTCAGGCGTGCAATAGCAGTAATAAGCCTTCCCCTCGCGCAGCAGCTGATCGGCGATTTCCGCATGCCGCTGCTGACGGGTGGACTGATAGACCGCTTCCCCGTCATGGCTCAGCCCCAGCCAACTCATGCCATCAAGGATGGCGTCAATCGCTTCCTGGGTTGAGCGGGCGCGGTCGGTATCTTCGATTCGCAGCAGGAACTGACCATTGTGATGGCGGGCGAACAGCCAGTTGAACAGGGCGGTCCGCGCACCGCCAATATGCAGAAAGCCCGTGGGGGAGGGGGCGAACCGGGTAATTACCTGCGAAATTTCCGTCATATTTTCCATTAAGGACCACGGATGCCGCGAGCTGTTGCCGACGGCGCTGGTCCGCGCAGACATCAGCGTTTCAGATTGCCGATGCAGCGAGATAAGCATTGCACTGATCCGCACTCCCTAGCACACTCGGCAGGTGCTGCAAAAGAGGTTGTCGGATGCGGCAGCGCAATTAGTCCGCGCCCCGTTGAATATTTTTCAGTGTGAATTGGATTGTCAGGGGGCGGGAATTTGCTGCATCCGGAAGGGGATGGATGCCCGATTTTGGGGAAATGGCCGGCACTTCGGCAACCGGGCGATTGTCGCGGGCTTGCGCTGCCGTCGCAGTAAGGCTGACGGCGCAAATCACCCGCCTGCTTGCTGCGGAAAGACCGCAATTTATCCTCTGGACCCCCGTCTTGCTCGGGATCGGTATCGCGCTCTATTTCGCGCTACCTGTTGAGCCTGCCCCCGCTGTGGGCCTTGCTGGTCTGGCTTGCTGCATGTGGCTTTGCTGGCGTGGGCGCGGCCCCGAACGCATTGCCGGTTTCGTGGCGCTTTTCATCATATTGGGCTTTTGCGCCGCGCAATGGCGCACTAGCTGGCAGGCCGCGCCAATAATTCACAAGACGACCGGGCCGGTGTCGATAACCGGGACTATCCTCAAGATAGAGGAGCGTAGCAGTGATTTACGGCTGCTGCTGGCACCATCGGCAATCGGCCGCAATGGGGCGCAGGCGGTGCGCGCGCTGCCCGTCCGTATCCGCGTGACGGTGAAACGCGCTGCAACCGACGACCCGGCGCGCGCGACGGGTGTCTTGCCCATTGCTGCGGGCGATCATATCCGCTTGCGCGCTGTGCTGATGCCGCCGCCCGCACCGGTGCGGCCGGGCGGTTTCGATTATGGCCGGATGCTGTGGTTCGACCGTATCGGCGGGATCGGCTATGCGGTGTCGCACCCCGAGACAATAGCGCCGCCAGATAGCGAAAGTCGGGACTTTACGATGCAGCCGGGTATTTGGCTTGCGGATTTGCGGTTGCGTATTGCACGGCATGTGCGCGCCCGCATCGACGGCGAGGCCGGGGCGGTGGCCGCTGCCTTGATGACCGGCGACCGCGCGGCCATTCCGGAAGCTGTCACGGCTGCGTTGCGCGATTCCGGGCTTGCGCATCTGCTGGCGATATCGGGGCTGCATATGGGGTTGCTTGCGGGCACGATCTTTTTTGCGCTGCGCGGCGGGCTGTCCCTGATACCGCGTATCGCGCTTTATTTCCCGATCAAGAAGTGGGCGGCGGTCACAGCGCTTGCCGGCGCGTTTGGCTATCTGCTCATTTCGGGGGGCAGTGTGCCGACCCAGCGCGCCTTCCTGATGAGCGCGATTGTGCTCGTGGCGGTGCTATGTGACCGCACGGCGCTTTCCATGCGCACGGTGGCTTTCGCCGCCTTTCTGATTTTGCTGCTCACCCCCGAAGCGCTGCTACAGGTCGGTTTTCAGATGTCGTTTGCAGCGGTCATTGCCCTGATTGCGGTATATGAAACGCTTGGCGCGCGTTTACGCCCGCATGCATCGCAGGGGCCGATAAGGCGGTTGGCGGGCTTTTTTCTGGCGATCGGGCTGACAAGTCTGGTGGCCGGGCTGGCCACAGCGCCCTTTGCGATTTTTCATTTTCACCGTTTTGCCGATTACGGGTTGATTGCCAATCTGCTGGCGATGCCGTTGGTCAGCTGCTGGATCATGCCGAGTGCGGTGCTGGCCTTTGTGTTGATGCCTTTCGGGCTGGATGGCCCCATCCTTGATCTGATGGGATGGGGCATTTCGATCCTGTTGCAATGCGCGCAGATGGTTGCTGCATGGCCAGGGGCCGTCACGACTGTCCCCGACTTGCCGCAGCTCGCACTGATTGCTGTCATAGCCGGTGGATTGTGGCTGTGCCTGTGGCGTGGGGGATGGCGTTGGGCGGGGTTGGCCGCGCTTCCTGTCGCACTGTTGATTGCACTGATTTCCGGCACCCGCGCCGATTTGATGATTGATGCAGACGGGCGTGAACTGGCCGTCAGACAGCCCGGCGGTGAACTTGTTTTGATCGCGGGCAGGCAGAACGCATATGGACCGACCCGGTGGGCCGCAGCGGAAGGCCAGACACATCTGATGCGCGCCGAAAAGGCTGCGCAATGCGACAGGCTTGCCTGCATCGCCCACATGCGTGGCGGGCATACCGTCGCCTATATCAAGGATAGCCGTGCGCTCGTCGATGACTGCCGGCTGGCCGATATCATCATCAGTCAGACGCCTGTGCGGCATTGCCCGTCAGCGGCGGTTATCGTGGATTATTTCGACCTCTGGCGATCGGGCGGGCATGCGCTTTATATCGGCAAGGACGGCGCAATCGCACAGCGTACGGTAGCGGCGGAACGCGGCGAGAGGCCCTGGTCGAACAGCCCGTCTTCCGGATACCGGAAATAAGCTTCAGCTTATCCTTGTAACCACCCGATTATATGAGGGTTTTGTGGCGTGTGAATTCCCTGTGTGAACGCCTAATGATACTGACGGTACAGGCCGACCATGCGACCCTGCACCGCGACCTGATCAGGGCCGTAAATCCGTGTTTCATAATCGGGATTGGCGGGTTCGAGCGCGATTGAGGCCCCCTTGCGGCGCAATCGTTTCAGCGTCGCATCCTGCCCGTCGACCAGTGCGACGACAATCGTGCCGTTTTCCGCGGTATCGCAGCGCTTGATGATCGCAATATCCCCGTCGAGAATGCCGGCGGTAATCATGGAATCGCCTTCCACCTCAAGCGCGAAATGATCACCCCCGGCGAGCAAGGCTGCGGGCACGCCAATCATGTTGCTGCGGTCCTCCAGCGCTTCGATCGGGATACCAGCGGCGATTTTGCCAAGCAGGGGAATTTCAACGACATTGGAATCCGGCAGCGATTGTGGCTGCTTGCGGGGTACGGGCCGGGCACTGCCGTCACTGTCGATCACATTGGGCGCGAACCCTTTGCTGCGGCCAAATTGCGCCACACTGTCAGGCAGCCGCAAGACTTCGAGCGCCCGGGCGCGGTTCGGCAGGCGACGGATGAAGCCGCGTTCTTCAAGCGCGCTGATCAGGCGGTGAATACCCGATTTCGATTTGAGATTGAGCGCCTCCTTCATTTCGTCGAAAGAGGGGGAGATACCCGATTCGCGAATCCGCTCATTGATGAAAATCAGCAATTCATATTGCTTGTTTGTCAGCATGGCCGCCGCACCTTTGCAGAACAAAATGAAAACATGAACAACTGTTCTAGTTTAGTTCCCCAAATGTGTCAACTTATCCACAGAATGGTGGCGATTTTCGTAAATTTAAGCGGCATGGCGGTTAGAAGAATGGCTGGGGCAGGCAGGTTCAGAGCGCGTTCAGTTCAAGGATATCCACCCAATCGCCTGCTTTTGCTTGCGGCGCATGGGGAGGCCGGATCACAAGGCAGTCCGCGCGGGCAAGCGCGGATAGCATGGAGCTGTCCTGCCGCGCGAAGGGGGTGGCGAGCAATTCACCCGCCAGCGGATGACCGGGCGCTGCAGGCATAAGGCTTGCGCGCAGATAATCCTGCCGTTCGTCATTTTCGGGCAGATCGCACCCAAGCCGTGCGCGGCTTCGCGCATGCAGTTGCGCCTGATCATCCAGAAGCGCGGCAATCGCGGGCTGCACGAAGATAAGACCGCAGACAAGCGCGGAAACAGGATTACCGGGTAATCCGATCAACGGCGTATCGCCCACATGGCCAAAGATCAGCGGCTTGCCCGGCCGCATCGCGATGCGCCAGAAATCAACAACAAGCCCCTGTTCGCCCAGCACCGATTGCACCAGATCATGATCGCCGACAGACGCCCCGCCCAGCGTGATCAGCATATCCGCACCGCGCGCGCCGGCAGCCATGGCGGCAAGCGCCTCGCGATTATCGGGCGCGATGCCAAGATCGATCGGCTCCCCACCGGCGCGGGCGATAATGCCCGCAAGTCCGAGATTATTCGATGTGACGATCTGCTGCGGTCCGATCGGTTCACCGGGTCGGACAAGCTCATCCCCGGTCGCAAGCAGCGCAATACGCGGTCTGCGCCGGACAGGCAGCCACGGCACATTCATCGCCGCCGCAAGGGCGATGTCACGCGCGCCAAGCCGCTTGCCAGCCTGTAACAGGCAGTCGCCTTCGCGAAAATCAAGTCCCTCGGGGCGGATATAGACGCCAGGCTCGGCAGCCTTCAGAACTGTGACCTTGTCGCCATCGCCTTCGGTATTTTCCTGAATGACGATCGTGTCGGCCCCTTGCGGCACCGGACCGCCGGTGAAAATCCTGACCGCCTCGCCCGGGCCGACAATTCCCTCAAAGGCCGTGCCCGCAGGTGCTTGCCCGATCAGTTTCAGCGTTGCCGGTATGCTGGCAAGGTCGGCCGCACGGACCGCATAGCCATCCATCGCCGACATCGCAAAGGGCGGCTGGGTGCGTCGTGACAGGACAGGGGCGGCGAGAATCCGGCCATGCGCATCGGGCAATGCGACGGTTTCGGCGGCAACCGGCTGCATCGCACCGCGAATGCGCGACAGGGCCTCTGCCACCGGAAGAAGGGGCGCGCGAACCATCGATCTTACCCCGCGTCGAATGTGCCCGACTTGCCGCCGGATTTATGCTGCAATCGCACAGGGCCGATCGTCATGCCGCGATCAATGGCCTTGCACATATCGTAAATGGTCAGCCCGGCGACTGTTGCGGCGGTCAGCGCTTCCATCTCAACGCCGGTCTGGCCCGTCACCTTGGCGGTTGCGGTAATGTCCACCCGGTTTTCCGCCGGATTGGCAGTGAGATCGACGCTCACCTTGGTCAGGGCGAGAGGATGGCAAAGCGGGATAAGATCCGCTGTGCGCTTTGCCCCCATGATGCCGGCAAGCCGCGCCACCGACAGCACATCACCCTTCTTGATCCCGCCATCCATGATGCGTTGCAGGGTTTCGGGCTGCATCGTCACGGCACCAACCGCGATGGCAACCCGTTCGGTTGCCGGTTTGGCCGAAATATCGACCATATGGGCGTTGCCGTCCGCATCGAAATGGGTGAGCTTGTTATCTGCCATGGCTAACCGCCTTTGCGCGTCAGGATCGCGCGGGTTGCCGCGCATACATCATCCTGCCGCATCAGGCTTTCGCCGATCAGAAAGGCGCGTGCACCGGCTGCGGCACAGCGCGCCAGATCATCAGGGCTGCCCAGTCCGCTTTCGGCGATCACGATCCGGTCGTCGGGGATGGCGGGGGCGAGATCCAGTGTCGTCTCGATGCGGGTTTCAAAACTGCGCAGATTGCGGTTGTTGATGCCGATCAGCGGGCTGTCGAGTTTCAACGCGCGCTCAAGTTCTGTGGCGTCATGCACCTCGATCAACGTGTCCATCTGCCAGTCGCGCGCCGCGGCCAGCAATTCACCCGCCTGCAAATCCGAAACCGATGCCATGATGACAAGAATACAATCAGCGCCCCAGGCGCGGGCCTGCGCTACCTGATAGGTGTCGTAGAGGAAATCCTTACGCAAGACCGGCAAGGTAACCGCCGCGCGCGCCGCACGCAGATAATCCGGCGCGCCCTGGAAGGAGGGGGTATCGGTCAAGACCGACAGGCAGCAGGCGCCGCCCTCGGCATAGGCGCGTGCAAGCGCTGGCGGATCGAAATCGGCCCGGATCAGCCCTTTTGACGGGCTTGCCTTCTTGATTTCGGCAATCAGCCCGTATCCGCCTTCCTGCGTTGCGATGGCGAGGGCACGCGCAAACCCTCTGACCGGCGATTGCGCGCGCGCCTGATCTTCAAGCTCGGCCAGTGGCAGGACCTGTTTGGCGGCAGCGATTTCGTCGAGCTTATAGGCTTTGATGCGGTTGAGGATATCAGGCGCTTGCACGCTGTCATGCTGATCTGTCATGCGCGACATGGGTTCAACCTTCCGCGTTCGACAGGGTAACAAGTTTGTCGAGCGCAGCTTGCGCCGCGCCATTGTCAATGGCGGCCTGCGCCATCGCAGCCCCATCGTGCAGATTTTCGGCTTTTTCGGCCACAATCAGGGCGGCCGCCGCATTCAACACCACAATATCGCGATAAGGGCCTTTTCTGCCCTCCAGCAAATGCCGCAGCGCGGCTGCATTGGCTTGCGGATCGCCGCCAAGCAGATCGGTCGGGCGGGCCAGGGGCAGGCCTGCCATTTCCGGCATGATCTCGAATTCCTCGATCACACCATGGGCGAGCGAGGCCGCGTAACTTGGTCCTGTCGTGGTAATTTCATCAAGCCCGTCCGAACCATGCACGATCCAGGCGCGTTCGGTCCCCAGATTGTGCAGCACTTCCGCAAGCGGGCGCACCCAATGCCGCGAAAAGACACCGATAAGCTGCCGCTTGGTGCCCGCGGGATTGGCGAGCGGCCCGAGCAGGTTGAAGATTGTCCGCGTGCCAAGCTCCACCCGGCTTGGCCCGACATGCTTCATCGCCCCGTGATGGCGCGGTGCCATCATGAAGCCGATACCCGCCTCGCGGATGCATTTTTCTGTGATACTGGTTGAAGTTTCTATGTTAACGCCAAGTTCGGAAAGAACTTCCGCCGATCCGGATTTGGACGACAGGGCGCGATTACCATGCTTTGCTATGGGCACGCCGCAGGCCGCCACCACGAATGCCGCAGCGGTCGAAATATTGAAGGTGCCGGCCGCGTCGCCGCCGGTTCCGCAGGTATCGATCGCGTCATCGGGCGCGCTGATCCGCACCGCCTTTTCGCGCATGACGCTTGCCCCGGCGGTGATCTCGTCCACGGTTTCGCCGCGGACACGCAATGCCATCAGAAATCCGCCGATCTGTGTTGGCGTCGCCTCACCCGACATCATGATTTCAAAGGCGTGACGCGCCTGGGCATAATTGAGGGGCGCCCCATCTGCGACATGGCCGATCAAGGTTTTGAAATCGGTCATTCCGCAGCCTCCCGCGGGGTCGTTGCGATCCCGGCGATGTTCAGGAAATTGGCAAGCAGCTGATGGCCATGCTCGGATGCGATGCTTTCGGGATGGAACTGCACCCCATGCACCGGCGCGGCGCGATGGGCAACCCCCATGATGATGCCGTCTTCGGTTTCAGCCGTGATTTCAAGGCAGTCGGGCAAGCTGTCGCGATCGATAACCAGGCTGTGATAGCGGGTTGCGGCGAATGGGTCGGGCAGGCCCGCAAACACCCCTTTGCCGCTGTGCCGGATGGAGCTCAGCTTGCCATGCATCACCGGCTCGATCCGGACGATCTTGCCGCCATAGGCCTGGCCGATCGACTGATGCCCGAGACACACCCCCAGGATCGGGATCGTGCCGCGTGCGGCATGGATGAGATCAAGACAAATCCCCGCCTCGTCAGGGGTGCAGGGGCCAGGCGACAGCACAATTGCTTCGGGCCGGCGCTCAAGCACCTGCTGCACCGAAATCTTGTCATTGCGGAAAACTTCCACCTGGGCGCCGATCTCCCCCATGAAATGCACGAGGTTGTAGGTGAAGCTGTCATAATTATCGATGAGGGTGATCATGGCAAATCAGAAGGTTTTCCCGAATATTGGCGGGCCGCCTTGAAGAGGACAATTTCCGCATTCAATACTAACTATATAGCGCGCATTATTATGTCCATATCGCAATGCGCCGCAAACGGGTCAAGTGAAGCGGGCAAAACGGCGGAACGGTGATGCGCGTGAAGCAGGAGAAGCCAGTATGAATATCGGTGAGGCGGCAAAACGGTCCGGCGTGGCTGCAAAAACGATCCGCTATTACGAGGAAATCGGCCTTCTGCCGCCCGCAACGCGCGCGGAAAACGGCTATCGCAGCTATACGACGGAGGCGGTGGAGACATTGCGCTTTATTTCGCAGGCGCGCAGGCTCGGCTTCAGCGTGGCGGAATGCCGCGATCTCCTGATGCTGTATCAGGACCGCAATCGCGCCAGTGCAGATGTCAAGGCGCTGACTTTGTCCCATATTGCCGAAATCGATAAAAGGCTCGCGGAATTACATGAAATCAGGGCAACGCTGGTCGATCTCAGCGAACAGTGCCGTGGTGATTCCCGCCCCGACTGCCCGATATTGAAGGGGCTGGCACAATCGTGATGGATCTGCCTTGTGTTATCAGGCAACGCAAGTTAGGGGTCGGTTGCGCGGTGTTTTGACGTCACCGAAGCCTTAACGAAGATCGCAATAATGCCCGACGATTTAACGACCCGACAAACTGAGAAAAGACGCGCCCTGTGGCGTAATGTCATTTTCATCGCGCTGTTACTTGTCGGGGTCGGGCTTGGATGGATTATCGGTGAAGCTGGCCGGGATGAAAAAAATACACGCGCCACGCAACAGAAAACCGCGCGCGAGGCTGTGCCCGAAAAAGAAATGGCAACAGAGCCCGATCCGGGTACATCTGCGCAACCGGTAGAGGAGAGCGGGCCTGTAGCAAGTCAGCCCCCCGCACTCCCGCAGCCAGATCAGACCGCGGAAGGGTCGTATCCGCCATCAGGGCGCACGGCCTTGGATGAGACCGGCGCAGCCGCCGCCAACAGGCAGAAGGAGCTTGATTTCCGCAGCCCGCCTGCCACGCAAGACACCGGGCAGGCAGCCCCGGCAACCGGCTGGCGTCAGTTTGCGGCTTTGACACCGCACAATCCGCAAAATCTGCCAAGAATTGTTGTTGTCATTGATGATGTTGGCCCCAATCTCGCACAGGCGCGCGAAGCCATGGCCTTGCCGCCTGCTGTTACGCTGGCCATCCTGCCCTATGCAGATTATGCGGCCGAACTGGCGCGTGAGGCGCGCATCAAGGGACATGAGATACTTGTCCATCTGCCGATGCAGCCGGCCAATGATGCAGATCCGGGACCGCAGGCGATGCTTGCCGATTTGCCTGAAGCCGAATTCAACCGCAGGCTGGAATGGAATCTGGCGCAGATCGCCGATTATGTCGGCGTCAATAATCATATGGGCAGTCAGCTGACCCAGGATCCTGTGGCCATGCAACGGGTATTGGGCGTGCTTAAAGAGCGTGATCTCATATTTCTCGATTCACGGACAATTGCGACAACTATCGCCGCCGATCTGTCGCGGGCAATGCAGCTGCCGACGCTCGAACGCGATGTGTTTATCGATAACGAGCTTGTTCCGGATAAAATCAGGCTGCAATTGCAGCGCGCCGAAGAGATCGCGCGGACACGGGGAAGTGCGATCCTGATCGGACATCCGCATAAAGAAACGCTCGATGTGCTGCGCGACTGGATCGATACGCTCGAAGCGCGGGGCTTTCAGCTTGTGCCCCTGACTGCGGTCCTGACGGAAAAGGGGTAGGTGTGCGGCCCGCCGGGCCACTCAATCCCGTGTCACTCAATCCCGGGCCATTCAATCATTGTACCTTTGCTATTGCCCGCGGCGCGGTGCGGTCGCAAATTGCATGGCTTCTTCAGCGGCTTTCATCAGGGCCTTCGATTTGGTGATCGTTTCCTGATATTCAGCTTCCGGGTCGCTGTCGGCGACAACACCGCCGCCCGCCTGCACATACATCACCTGATCCTTGATCACCGCCGTGCGCAGGGCAATACAGTTGTCCATCGAGCCATCGGCGGAGAAATATCCCACACATCCGGCATAAATGCCGCGTTTTTCATTCTCGAGCTCGTCGATGATTTCCATGGCGCGGATTTTCGGCGCACCGCTGACCGTGCCGGCGGGAAAGCCCGCGCAAAGGGCGGAAATCGCATCATAGTCAGGCGCGATCCGGCCTTCCACATTGGAAACCAGATGGATGAGATGCGAATAATATTCGGTCGTGAATTGCGCGGTGACTTTCACCGTTCCGATTTGCGAGACCCGCCCGACATCGTTGCGCCCCAGATCAAGCAGCATCAGATGTTCGGCGCGTTCCTTTTCGTTGCTGATAAGATCATGTTCCTGCGCCGCATCCTCTTCCGGCGTTGCGCCGCGCGGCCGGGTCCCCGCAATCGGGCGGATCGTCACGGTGTCATTGCGCAAACGTACAAGCAATTCCGGGCTTGAGCCGACGATCGCGAAATCCCCGAAATCGAGAAAGTTCATATAGGGCGAGGGGTTAAGCCGGCGCAAGGCACGGTAAAGCGCAAAAGGCGGCAATTCGAAGGGCAGGCTGAAACGCTGGCTCGGCACCACCTGAAAGATATCGCCCGCCCGAATATATTCCTTCGCCCGTTCGACGATGGCGTGATAGTCGGCCCGGCTTGTGTTGGAGCGCGGTTCGGGGAGCGGGGGCAGATCGTCGGGCTGATAAGTCGCGATGTGAGGCAGCGGACGCTCGAAATCATCCACTGTATCGCCAAGCCGTTCCTGCGCACGGGAGTAGGCTGCCTTCGCGCTGATATCGGCAGATGGCCAGACCGGGGTGACCAGGGTCACCATATCTTTCACGGAATCGAAGATCACCATGATTGTCGGGCGGAGGAAAATGGCATCCGGCAGACCGAGCGGATCGGGATTGGGCGGCGGCAGATCTTCCATCAGCCGCACCATGTCATAGCCCATATAGCCAAACAGGCCGGTGGCCATGGGTGGCAATTGATGCGGCACATCGACCCGCATTTCGCGCACCAGCTTGCGCAACGCGTCAAGCGATCCTTCCGGGCAGGGCTCCCAACTGTCAGGGTCATGCCGGGCATTGCGGTTGATTTCCGCCCGTTCGCCAAAGCAGCGCCAGATCAGATCGGGCTTCATCCCCATGAAGGAATAGCGACCGCGGCTCGCACCCCCTTCAACGGATTCGAACAGAAAGCTGTTGGCCCGCCCGTCGGCAAGTTTCAGCATGACCGAAACCGGCGTCTCCAGATCCGCGACCAGATTTGTCCAGACAAGCTGCGGCTTACCTGCTTCATAGGTAGTGCTAAACTGGTCGAAATTCGGCTCGACATGCATGACGGTTCAACTTGCTTTGGCTGTCGGTTTTGAAAACGGCGCGTTCGGATAATGCGTATTATCCAACCGCATTAGTGGTTTATTGATCGGGAAACAGGCTGGCAAGCTGGTTTTGGTTGATTTGCAGCTCATACTGCTGTTCCAGCACCGTTTGATATTGCGCCAGAATGTCATCTGCCATTTGATTTTCCAATGCGGTATTCAGCTGCGCTGTCTGGCTGTCATCCGCCGGGAAATCAGGCACCAGGATTTCATCAAGCCGCGCAACGACAAAGCCGCCTTTCGGCGCCGGCGTCGATATGATCTGTTTGGGTTCTGCGGCAAAAATCTCGGCCGTTGCGGCGGGGCTCAACAATTCACCACGGAAATTGCGCCCGATCGCGGGTCTGTCGGTCAGGGTCAAACCGCGTTCTTCAGCGATTGTGGCAAGTGGCGTGCCGGCTTCTGCCCGGGCGCGGATATCGTTGGCAAGCTGTTCAAGCGCCTGGGCTGTGGCGCGGGCGCGCATCGCCGATCGGACCTCGTCCACGACACTTTCAAAGGGGCGCAGGGCGGAAGGGGTGATCGTATCGACGCGGACGACGAAATAGCCACCCGCGCGGGTTTCGCGCAGATCATTTTCTTCGCCCGGTGCGCTGTCAAATATATCACCCAGGAATTCAGCTTCAGACGGCAGATCCGTAACGGACGTGCCGTCGGGCGCATTGCCGGAGCGGTCGATTGCCGGGATCTTGCGGGCCTGCAATCCGATCGTGCGTGCCGCTTCCTCAAGGGTTTCGCCGCTGGCGCGGGCATCCTCGAAGCGGTTGCTGATATCAAACAGCGCGCTTTCGGCGCGTTGCAAAGCCAGATCGCGGCTAATCTTGTCGCGCACATCGGCGAGGGGTTGCACATGTTCGGGACGTTTGTCATCGATCCGCACAATCTGCCAGCCGAGCGGGGATTTCAGCGGCTTGCTGATGGCGCCTTCTTCCAGCGCAAAAACCGCTGCCGCGATATCAGGATGTAATTCATTGCGTGTGATGCCGGTCAGGGTGATTTCATCGGGTGATAGACCGCTGAACTCTTCGGCTATGGCGGCAAAGTCCTCGCCTTCCTGAAGCCGGGCATATGCAGCCTCCGCCTTGCTTTGCTCGGTGAACAGAATCTGTGCGATATCGCGAGTGCCGATTGTTGTGAATTCGGCAAGGCGGTTCTCATACTCTTCCCGCAGCTCCGTTTCATCAAGTGCGATTTCGTCGGCCAGGGCTTCGGGCTGCATGCTGACATAGGTAACCGCGCGATATTCCGGTGCGGTGAAAAGACCCGGATTGTCGTCGTAAAATTCGCGCAATTCCGCCATCTCAAACGGCTTGGGTTCAGGAAGGGCTGTTTGCGGGATCTCGATCAGGCTGACTTTTCGCTGTTCGTTCTGATGCTGATACAGGGCTTTCAGCATATGGCGTGGTGGAAGCGTTGCCGATGTCAGACCCGCAATTAACTGACGTCGCGTCATTTCCTCACGCGTGCGGGCAATGAAATCGCGTTCTGTATAGCCGTTATTGCGCAGGGCCTGCTCAAATCTGGCACGGTCAAAACCGCCAAACGGGTCAGCGAAGACAGGATCCTCGCGAATGACCTTTGCGACTTCGCTATCGGGGGTGTAAAGCCCGAGCTCCTCGGCGTTTTCATCGAACATCATGCGGGTGATCATCTGCCGCAGCACCTGCCGGTCAAGGCCCAGGCTGCGCGCCTGCTGACTGTCGAAGCTGCTGCCAAAACGCTGCTGCAGGCGATAAAGCTCGCGCTGAAATTCGTTTTCGAGGCTGGCCGCGTCGATTTCGCGTCCTTCGATCGAGGCGACGGCAGTCGTGCTTCTTGCACCCAGAAAGTCGGCGATGCCCCAGACGGCAAAACTCAGTACAAGCAAGCCAATGAAAATTCGGGCAACCCAGGTGCCCGCGCCTTTGCGCAGGGAAATCAACATTCAATCAACCGTCCGGTGCATTTTATCGATGGATGACGACACCGGCTTCAAGCAATCAGCGAGACCCGCTGCCCCGCATGCCGCTCGAGTCTGCCGGCAATGTCCAGTTCCAGCAATATGGCGCTCACAAGGGCTGTGGGCAACCCGGTTTCCCGGATCAGCAGATCGACCGCGACAGGTGTGGGGCTCAGAAGCGCAAGAATGCGGGGCCGTTCCCGGTCCAGCGCCGATGCATCCAATTGCCGGGCAGGTGGGTGCATGGGCGGTGTGTCCTGCGGTTCAGCGAGCGGCGCTTGCCCGACATGACGCAGCCCTTCCAGAACATCGTCGGCCGTTTCGACAAGCGTTGCACCCTGCCGGATCAATCCGTTGCCGCCCCGTGAACGCGGATCGAGCGGTGAGCCGGGAACAACGAACACTTCGCGCCCCTGTTCGGCGGCGAACCGCGCGGTGATCAGCGAACCTGAACGCAAGGCGGCCTCGATTATCACGACGCCCGCGCTTAATCCCGAAATCAGCCGGTTTCGGCGGGGAAACTGGCGTGCCTGCGGTTCGGTCCCCGGCGGCATTTCACTGACCAGAACGCCGCGTTCGGCGATGGCGTCGTAAAGTTTCCGGTTCTGCTGCGGGTAGACAATGTCAATGCCGCCGGCCAGCACAGCCCCGGTGCCGCTCGCAAGCGCGCTTTGATGCGCCGCGGTATCGATGCCCCGTGCGAGTCCTGAAATGATGGTGAATTGCCGCGCCCCGATCTCCTGCGCAAGCTGTCCCGCAATCTGCGTACCTGCGAGGGAGGCATTGCGCGCGCCCACTACCGCCACGCAAGGCTGGTGCAAGAGATGCGGATGCCCCTTGAGCGAAATCAGCGGTGGCGGTGCCTCGCAATTGGCAAGCTGACGGGGATAACTGGCTTCGCAGCTTGCAATCAGTTGCGCGCCCAATGCATCAAGCCGGTCAAGTTCGCGCTCCGCATCCTTGCGGCTTGCAAGCTTGAAACCGCCCTTGCCGCCGCCACGACGGGCAAAGTCGGGCAGGGCGGCTAATGCATCGGCCGCATTGCCGAAATGGCCGATCAAGTCGGAAAAGGTGGCCGGGCCGACATTTCGGGTGCGGATCAGCTGCAGCCAGTCAAGCCGTTCCTGTCTGGATAATTGCTGCATCGTCGCTCCCCCAAAAGCGTTGAATGCGTTTTCATGCTGTTGCGCCGGATTGGCGGCGCGCGGAAAAGCGGATGTTTAGCTCGCGCCGATCCTCGGCTCGGTCCCGTTCAGTATACGCCGGATATTCTCATGATGCTTCAACCAGGCGATCGCGGCCAGAACTAACGACAATTCCATCAGTTGCGGCAAGTCGAACAGCCAGAAAAAGAACGGTGTAAATGCAGTTGCCGCCAATGCGCTTAAGGATGAAATGCGCGTGATCAGCGCGATGGCAAGCCAGCAGGCGCAGGCCGCAAGCCCCACATAAAATTGCAGCGCCAGCATAATTCCTAAAAAAATCGCGATTCCCTTGCCACCCTTAAAGCCGATCCAGACAGGGAACAGATGCCCGATAAACGCGCCAAAGGCGGCGCTGACGGTCACATCCGCCCCCCAACGCATCGCGATCAGCACCGCAAGCGCGCCTTTTGCCCCATCAAGCAGCAATGTCAGGGCGGCGACTGTCTTGTTGCCGGTGCGTAGCACGTTCGTCGCGCCGATATTGCCCGACCCGATCTGCCGGACATCGCCAAGCCCGGCCAGCCGCGTGAGGATGAGCCCGAAAGGGATGCTGCCCAGAAGATAGCCGCCGCCAAGCGCCATCAGCAGATAGGGCAGGGACGCCCCCCAATCCATCGGGTCAGGCATCGCTCATTTCCTCCCGTTCGAAGACGGTTTCCCCGCCGACCACCGTACGCAGTACGACCCCTTGGACGCGGCGGTCTTCAAACGGTGTGTTCTTGGATTTCGAACGCAGCGCCTTGGGCCGGACAACCCAGGGGCGGCCCGGATCGAACAGCGTCAGATCCGCCGGCGCGCCACGGGCGATCCGCCCGCAATCAAGTCCCAGCAATCGGGCGGGCGCTATCGTCAGCGCGCGCAGCACCGTCAGCAGGTCCGCATGGCCGTTATGATAGGATTCAAGTGCGATGGCGAGCAATGTTTCAAGGCCAACCGCGCCGCTTGCCGCCTGCGCGAAAGGCAGGCGCTTGCTGTCCTGATCCTGCGGGTCATGGGCGCTGACGATGACATCAATTGTCCCGTCGGCAACGCCCGCGACGAGTGCGGCACGGTCTTCCTCGCGGCGCAGCGGCGGCGATAGCTTGAAGAAGGTCCGGTAACTGCCGACATCAAATTCATTAAGCGCAAGATGCGCGGCCGACACGCCGCAACTCACCGGCAGGCCACGCCGTTTTGCACGGCGCATAATGTCGACCGAACGGGCGGATGACAGCTGGGCTGCGTGATAACGCGCTCCGGTCAATTCGGAAAGCAGCAGATCGCGCTCAAGGATCATCGCCTCTGCCACATCCGGAATGCCCGCGAGCCCCAGACGTGTCGCAATTTCCCCTTCATTGACACAGCCATTTTCAGCCAGGCTCGGCTCCTCGACATGCTGGACGATCAACGCATCAAAGCGGCTGGCATAGCTCAGCAGTCGGCGCATCAGAACCGCGCTCGCGATGGCCTTCCGGCCGTCGGTGAAGGCGACCGCGCCTGCCTGCCGCATCAGCCCGATTTCGGTCATGGCGTCGCCGCGCAAACCCTGTGTCGCGGCGGCCATGGGATGCACGGTAACGATCCCGCGGCTGCGCGCGCGGCGTTTGACGAACTCCACAAGCGAGACATCGTCGATCACCGGCTGCGTGTTCGGCAGGGTGATCAGGGTGGTGATGCCGCCTGCCGCCGCGCAGGCTGTGACCGATTCAAGCGTCTCTTTATGCTCGGCCCCCGGTTCGCCGGTAAACACATGCATATCCACAAGCCCCGGGCATAGGATCTGTCCGCCGCAATCGATGATTTCAGCGCCCTCGGGCGTGCCGCCGGAAAAGATATCGGGGCCGAAATCGGTGATCAGCCGGCCTGTGGTCAGAATTTCGCCGGGGGCATCAAGCCCGCTATCGGGGTCGATCAACCGGGCGTTGCGATATGCGACCTGTCGCGCGCTCATGGGGATTCCGCATTGTTTGGCAAATGCCGGCTCAGCACATCAAGTACCGCGGAACGGACCGCGACACCCATCTCCACCTGCTCGCGAATGACGCTGCGGTCGATATCGTCGGCAACTTCGCTATCAATCTCCACCCCACGGTTCATCGGGCCTGGATGCATGATCAGCGCGTCGGGCTTTGCAACTGACAGCTTGTCGTAATCCAGCCCGTTGAAATGGAAATATTCGCGCAAGGAGGGGACAAACGCACCATGCATCCGCTCCTGCTGGAGCCGCAGCATCATCACGATATCGACATCACGCAACCCCTCGCGCATGTCATGGAACACTTCGACGCCCAACCGCTCCGCAAAGGCGGGCTGCAAGGTTGGGGGAGCAACAATACGCACCCGCGCACCCATGGCATTCAGCAGATAGATGTTCGAGCGCGCGACCCGGCTGTGCAGGATATCACCGCAAATCGCGACGAGCAGCCCGGCAAGCCGGCCACGGCGGCGACGGATCGTCAGCGCGTCGAGCAGCGCCTGGGTCGGATGCTCGTTACTGCCGTCACCGGCATTGATGACCGGGCAATCCATTTTTTGCGACAACAGCTCGACCGCACCGGAATCGGCATGCCGGACGACAAGCAGATCCGGATGCATCGCATTCAGCGTCATCGCCGTATCGATCAGCGTTTCGCCCTTTTTGATGGCGGAGGTGCTGACCGACATATTGACGACATCGGCCCCGAGCCTTTTGCCGGCAAGTTCAAAGGAGCTTTGTGTCCGGGTTGAGGATTCGAAAAACAGATTGATCTGGGTCCGGCCGCGCAGCAGGTCCTGCTTCTTGTCGATGCGCCGGTTCAGCGCGACATAGCTGTCCGCCAGATCCAGCAGCCCGCCAATTTCGTCAGCCGACAGATCCTTGATGCCCAGCAGGTGCCGATGCGGAAAATGAATGGGTGGGGTGGTGCCGTCGCGGGTCATTAAAGGGGTTATATACTGCCCGCCCGGACGCCCGGCAAGCGCTATTGCATGATCGCATGCCGCAGGATCGACCATAGCCATCGCGCATGGGTTTTGTTAACAAGGCGGCTGGTAGCAAACAGGAGGTACCCCCCTTGAAGAAGAGCGAAATCCAGGCGGTTGAAAAATATCTGCACAAGAAGCTTGGAAATCAGCAGATCCGGCTGGATCCTGAGACCGTGACCGTCGATTCAGTCGAAGTTTTCATAGGCGACGAGTTTATCGCCGTTGTCAGCCGCGACACCGAGGATGGCGAGTTGAGCTATAATTTCCACATGGCGATCCTGGAAGAGGATCTGGACGAACTGGAAGATTAACCGCTGCCCGACAGCGCGACATCCGGTCAATTGCGTCAGATGACGAATTGCAGGATCAACGGCATGGTGATCAGCGCGCCCAGGGTGGTGGCGCTGATCATGCTGGCGATGAGCTGTGTATCACCGCCAAGCTGCCGCGCGAGGATATAGGATGACGTCGCGCCCGGTACCGTGCCGCATAGAATCGCGACATCGCGGGTCAGCCCGTGAACCCCGAACAGCCAGCATCCCGTCGCAATCAATAGCGGCATCCCCAAAAGCTTGAGCAAAGTCGCCAGCGCGACGGTCTTTTTGGTCGCGCGGGCATGCGCCAGATCAAGCCCCGCTCCCACCGATAGCAGACCGAGCGTCAGGGCGGATCTGCCGAGGATATCAAGCCCGCGATCGATGGCGGTTGCCAGCTCGATATCCGCGATATTCAGAACGATACCCCCTGCACAGGCCAGAATCAGCGGATTTTTGGCGAGTGCCCGCGCCGCCGTGCCAATACCGGCGGGTTCGGCGCCCGCATGCCGGGTCAGGATATAGACGCACAGCACATTGACAGTCGGCACCATGACAGCGATTGCCAGCGCCATCAGCGTGGTGCCTGCGCTTCCAAACAGGCTTGCAGCCGCAGCCAGTCCGACAAAGCCGTTCCAGCGGACCGAGCCCTGAAAAAGGCTTGAATATTCCGCCCCGCCAAGCCGGAGATGGCGCCGCATGAAGGTCAGCAGTCCGACCATTGTGAAGATGGCCGCCAACAAGGCCGCAGCCATCGGAATGATATCCAGCCCGCCAAGATCGGCATTTGCCAGCGTCCGCAGCAGCAATGCGGGGAACAGGATGAAATAGACAATCCGGTCGAGCGGGGCCCAAAGTTCCGCCCCGACAAATTTGACGCGGGTCAGTAGTTGACCGAGGGCGATAATCAAAAAGACAGGCAGCAACGCATTGACGATGTCGATCATTCTCGCAAGCGCCCGTCAGTAGGTCGGCGGATCGGAAGGCGGGAGCCTGTTCTTATTCTGCATAGCCGCGGGTGGCTTCAGCAGATTGCCATGTTCGGCAATCCAGGCAGGGATGGCAGCGGAAATAATCGCGCCTGACAGCACCACGGCCCAGGACAGATACATCCAGATCAGGAAGACCGGCAGGGTGGATAACGCGCCGTAAATCGTCTGATAAGCGCCAAAATTGCTGATATAGATCCCAAATCCGAACTTCAGACATTCAAACAGAAAGGCGGCGACCACACCGCCTGTCAGCGCGTGGGTCCAGCGCACATGCGTATTCGGCAAGATCAGATAGAGGAGCGAGAAGCCGATTGCCTGAAGCAGCAACGGAATGAAGCGGGTGAGGGCACCAATACTGCTCCCGTCTCCATTATTCAGGGTTTGCGCCAGAATAAAGCTTGAAACCGACAGGCTCAGACCGAGCAGGACAGGCCCAAGCGTCAGGACCGTCCAGAACGCCATCAGCCGGATGACAAGCGGCCGTGGCCGGCGAACGCGCCAGATCTGATTGAAGGTGCTTTCGATGACCGATAGCAGCATGATCGCGGTGATAACCAGAAACACCGTGCCCGCGCCGGTCAGCTTGCCGACATTGGCAAGGAATGTCTCCAGATACTGGCCGACCGTATCGCTCGCATGCGGGGCGAAATTGCTGAAAACGAACCGCATGACGAGCTCTTGCATATTGTCGAAAGCGGGAAAGGCGGCAAAAATCGCAAAGCCGATCGCGCAAAGCGGCACAAGGGCAAGCAGGCTCGTATAGCTCAGCGCCGCCGCCGATTCCATGCAGCGATGCTCCTTGAACCGCTGCCCGACATAGCGGACCATGTCGAGCGCGATCCTGGCACGCATGGCAATGCCTGCTCTATCCCAGTCCGGCCCCGGTCGGGATTGCCTTTGTTCGGCCATATGCTGCCTGCAGTCCTTCCTTTATACCCCGGATCGGGTGTCGGTTAGCGTCCCTCAGGACGATATAGCTGAATTTCGCGCGGTTTCTTCAGCCAGCTCGTTTGCTGCTGATAAGGCAACCCGGCCATGCGCCCGCCATCAACGACCAGCGCGTGGCCGTTGACAAAGCTCGATTCGTCACTGGCAAGCCAGAGGACGGCATCGGCGATTTCCTCGGGATTGCCGATACGGCCCATCACCTCGCCTTCCGCCATTGTCTCGCGCATTTTATCAAGCGTCTGATCAGATGCGCCCGGACGCCCCGCTGCGAGCGGGGTTGCGATAAAGCCCGGATTGACGCAATTCACACGCACCCCGTAATAGCCGAATTCAAGCGCAAGCGATTTGGTCATCTGCATCACCGCCGCCTTCGCCGCATTGTAGAAGGTCGGCGAAATTCCCGAATAAAGCGCGGCAACGCTCGAGGTATTGATGATTGTGCCCGATTTTTGCGCCTTCAGGATCGGCGCTGCATGCTTGATGCCAAGAAATACGCCCTTCACAAGCACATCCATGGTGAGGGTGTAATCCTCCACCGTGATCGATTCGATGGGGCCTGCCGCCCCGCCAAAGCCCGCATTGTTAAAGATACAATTCAGCCCGCCGAATGTTTCAACCGCGGCATCGACTGCGGCTTTGACCTGCGCTTCCTCGGTGACGTCGGTTTTTTGAAAGACCGCCGCCGCACCGATTTCATCGGCAAGCGCCTGTCCCATTTCCGCCTGCATATCGGCGATGACGACGCGTGCGCCTTCTGCGACAAATTTCCGGACGGTTGCCGCCCCGATTCCACTCGCCCCGCCGGTGATGACAGCAACCTGACCCGCCAAACGCTGCATAATCGATTCTCCCCTTGCTTGCTTCTGATTATAGTTGAAATGCGTTACCGCTATTTGCGCATAATTGAACAGGGCAGAACAAGCCCGCCGGTTTCATGATAGAATAGCCACAGAAGAAGAATAGTCACAGCAGATGCATTTTTGTTCGACCGCTGATGTCGCCTGTACCCATTGCGGTGCGCAAAGCCCGCTGGCACTCGATTATATCAAGCTACATACGCGGTTTGATTGCCCGCATTGCGGTAAGGAATCGGAATTTGATCCGCGCCGCCATACCCATGACATTTTGATGTATGAAATGGGACGCAAGTTGTTTGCCGGCTTGGCCGAGGATTGAGGCGATATCGCGCAAACCGGCGTGGCCCTGCCGGGCCCGGGCAGAACAGGATCAGGATTTAAAATTTGTCATGGAATCGAAGAAAAATGGCTCCCCGGGCCGGACTCGAACCAGCGACCCAGCGGTTAACAGCCGCTTGCTCTACCAACTGAGCTACCGGGGAACAGGGGCAATAATGTCGATGACGTCATCGCCCGCCGAGGAAGTGGCTATAACAAAACGGTTGCGCATGTTCCAGCCCAAAATTTCGTTTACCGGTCGGCGCCTGTCGAAAACGCGATCCGGCCGGCGCGGAAAGTCTGGGCTGAAGACGGCTGACAGGATGTCGTATGAGTGAAATTCGATTGGGGCAGCGCCGGGTAAAATTGCCCAAGGGCCGCTTCTGGCGCGTCTGTCTTGGCGTTATCCTGTTGCTTGGTGGTATTGTCGGCTTTCTTCCGGTTGTTGGCTTCTGGATGGCGCCGCTCGGAATCATGGTCCTGTCGATTGATTTTCCCGCAGTCCGCAAGTTCAAGCGGCGTGTCAAGGTGCGGTACGGGCGCTGGGTGCAGGCGCGCCGGAATCAGTCGCGTGATCGATCTTAGGGCGGCGTATAATCTGCTAACGGGATAATTTTACACGCCGTGAGTTGGGGCTAGGGCCTAGGAATTGGCCGCGATTCGACATAGAAGATTATGGGTGCCGGCGCAGGTGATTCTCGTGAATTGTATTCGCGGATTATGACGACTTTGCATTTGCGCCTGCTGCCTGATCGACAGGGCCCCGAACAGAAAAGAATTGAGTAATTACGCCCGTGGCAGACGATAACGACCAATCACCTGAATCCGTGCCGGAGCATGATGATCCCCGGGGGCCGACTGGCGGCGAAGCGATAACTCCCATCGCCATCGAGCAGGAGATGCAGACTTCCTATCTCGATTACGCGATGAGCGTGATTGTCGCACGCGCACTGCCCGATGTCCGTGACGGGCTGAAGCCTGTGCACCGCCGCATCCTGCATTCGATGGGCGAAAACAGTTATGACTGGAACCGGCCCTACCGCAAATCCGCGCGCGTGGTCGGCGATGTCATGGGTAAATATCACCCGCATGGCGATCAGGCGATCTATGACGCGCTTGTCCGCATGGCGCAGGAATTTTCCATGCGGCTGCCGCTGCTCGACGGGCAGGGCAATTTCGGTTCGGTCGATGGCGATCCGCCCGCCGCGATGCGCTATACCGAAATCCGCATGGCCAAGCCCGCGCATGCGTTGCTTGATGATCTCGACAAGGACACGGTCGATTTTCAGGAAAATTACGACGGTTCGGAACGTGAGCCGATCGTCCTGCCGGCGAAGTTCCCCAATCTGCTCGTCAATGGGGCGGGCGGTATCGCGGTGGGGATGGCGACCAATATTCCGCCGCACAATCTGGGGGAGGTGCTGAGTGCCTGTCTCGCCTATATCGACGATCCCGACATCACCATCGCGCAATTGATCGAGCATGTGCCCGCGCCCGATTTTCCGACCGGCGCGTTGATCGTCGGCCAGTCGGGCGCGCGGTCGGCTTACGAGACCGGACGCGGATCGGTCCTGATGCGCGCGCGGGTGCATTCCGAAACGCTCAAGAAGGAGCGTGAGGCGCTGATCGTGACCGAATTGCCCTATCAGGTGAACAAGGCCAATCTCATCGAAAAGATCGCCGAGCTTGTGCGTGACAAGCGGGTCGAGGGGATTGGCGAGCTGCGCGACGAATCCGACCGGCATGGCATGCGGATTGTCATCGAACTGCGCCGCGACGCGGTGAGTGATGTGGTGCTCAATCAGCTTTATCGCCATACGCAGCTACAGACGAGTTTTGGCTGCAATATGCTTGCGCTGACCGGCGGCCGGCCAGAGATGTTTAATCTCAAGGGCTTCATCGGCGCTTTCATCGATTTTCGTGAAACCGTCATTACCCGGCGCACACGGTTTGAACTCGATAAGGCGCGCGACCGGGCGCATGTATTGGTCGGGCTGGCAATCGCTGTCGCCAATATCGACCGTGTCATCGCCATGATCCGCGGCGCGCCGACGCCTGCCGATGCGCGGCAATCGCTGATGGCGGTCGACTGGCCCGCAGGCGAGGTTGGCCCGCTGGTCCAGCTTGTCGCCGATCCGCGTCACAAGGTGCGTGAAGATGGCACCTACCGGCTGAGCGAGCAGCAGGCGCGTGCGATCCTCGATTTGCGGTTGCAGCGGCTGACCGCGCTCGGGCGCGATGAAATCGGCGATGAGCTGACCGTGCTTGGCGGCAGGATCACCGAATATCTCGATATCCTCCGCAGCCGCGAACGGCTGCTGGCGATCATCCGCGACGAGTTGCAGGAAATGCGCAGCGAATTCGCCACCCCGCGCCGGTCCGAAATCATCGAGGCACCGCTCGATTTCGAGGATGAGGACCTGATCGCGGTCGAGGAGATGGTGGTGACCGTCACCCATAAGGGCTACATCAAACGCGTACCCTTATCGACCTACCGGGCGCAGCGGCGCGGCGGCAAGGGGCGCGCGGGGATGGCAACCCGTGACGAGGATTTCGTCTCGCAGCTTTTCACCGCCAGCACCCACGCCCCGCTGCTTTTCTTTTCCTCGCTCGGTATGGTCTACAAGCTGAAGGTCTGGCGTCTGCCGCAGGCCACCCCGCAGGCGCGCGGCCGGCCGATGATCAATCTGCTGCCGCTGGCGGAAGGCGAAACCATCAACACGGTCATGCCGCTGCCTTCCGAGGATGCGGAAAACTGGCCCAATCTGCAGCTGATGTTTGCAACCGCAAGCGGCAATGTGCGGCGCAACCGGCTTGACGATTTCACCAATGTGAAGGCGAACGGCAAGATCGCCATGAAGCTTGATGACGGCGATGAAATCGTCGGCGTCTCGATCTGTACTGAAAGCGACGATATTCTGCTGACAAGCCGCAATGGCAAATGCGTCCGCTTCCCGGTAACCGATGTACGGCTGTTCCGGGGGCGCGATTCGACCGGTGTGCGCGGCATCCGGCTGGAGGGAGAGGACCGGGTCATCTCGCAATCCGTGCTGACCCATGTGACCTCGACGCCGCCTGAAAACCGCGCTTACCTGCGTCAGGCGGTGGCGGCCCGTCGCGCGGCGGGCGAGGATGCCGAGCTGGCGCCGGAGGAGGAGGAAGATGCCGGCGATAACGAGCTTGCGATCCTGTCTTCGGAACGATACGGCGAACTTGGCGCCCATGAGCAGTTCATCCTGACGGTCAGCGAGAACGGCTTTGGCAAGCGCAGCTCGGCCTTTGAATACCGGCTGTCAAAACGTGGCGGCAAGGGGATCTGGGCGATGTCGATGACCGAACGCAACGGTCCGCTGATCGCTGCCTTCCCGATCAGCGATGACGATCAGGTCATGCTGGTCACCGATGGCGGGCAATTGATTCGCACGCCCGTCGATGATATTCGCATTGCTGGCCGCGCGACCCAGGGCGTGACCCTGTTCCGCACCGCGGAAGGGGAGCGGGTCGTATCGGTCGCGCGTCTTGAGGACGTGTCCGAAGAAGAAGACGGTGAAACAACAGATTGACGTGCAACCGCGTCCGCTATTCCCGTCGTGAACGATCAGAAAAAGCCGGGCAGAACCGGCTATCGGTAAGAGGGGAGTTTGCATGGCGCGTATCGGTGTATATCCGGGAACATTCGATCCCATTCACTATGGCCATATCGACATCATCCAGCGCGGGGCGAAGCTTGTCGACAAGCTGATCATCGCGGTGGCGATCAATGAGAACAAGAAGCCATTGTTCACCCTTGACGAGCGGGTGGCGATGCTGCGCCATGAAACCGACAAATTCACCGGCCCTGAATATGGCGATATCGACATTGTGCCGTTTCAGAATCTGATTACCGAATTCGCCGCCGAGAACAGCGCCAATGTGATTGTGCGCGGCCTGCGCGGCACTGTCGATTTCGACTATGAGTTTCAGATGGCGGGCATGAATGCGGTGCTGCGGCCCGAGATCGAGACGATATTCCTGATGGCGGCGTCCGAGCATCAGGCGATTGCCTCAAGCCTCATTCGCGAGATTGCGAAGATGGGCGGCAATGTGAGCGCCTTTACACCGGAGAATGTGCGCGACAAACTGATCGCCAAATTCGCCGGTTGAACTGAACCGACAGCAAGGCAGCGTCGGTCTGCCTTCATCAAACGAGGAGAAGATTGAATGGCTTTGGATCCGGAAAACACACTGCATATCGAATTGAAGGACGGCACGGTAGTGGTTGAGCTGCTGCCCGATGTCGCCCCCAATCACGTGAACCGGATCAAGGAGCTGGCGCGCGAAGGCTTTTATGACGGGATCGTCTTTCACCGGGTGATCGACGGTTTCATGGCGCAGACGGGCGATCCGTCGGGCACCGGCATGGGCAGTTCCGACAAGCCCGACCTGGCCGCCGAGTTCAGCAATGAAAAGCATGGCCGGGGCACCGTGTCGATGGCGCGCGCCGCCAATCCCGACAGCGCCAACAGCCAGTTCTTCATCTGCTTTGACGATGCGTCCTATCTCGATGGGCAATATTCGGTGTTCGGGCGCGTGGTGGACGGCATGGATTTTGTCGACAATATCAAGAAGGGCGACAAGATGCATAATGGCTCGGTCCATGATCCCGACAAGATGGTGCGCGTCAGCGTCGCCGCAGACAGTTAATCGCGTTTTTCAGATAACGCCGGTAAGGGTCTATGATTAAAAAGATTATTGCAGGTTTTGCCATTGCCTTCATGGCGCTGTCATGGGCCGGGGCGGGGCAGGCGGCCTCGCCCGAGAATATGCTTTATCTCGATCTGAAGGATGGCCGCGTGGTCATCGAGCTTTATCCCGATAAAGCGCCCGCGCATGTCGAACGGATCAAAACCCTGGCGCGGCAGGGCTTTTATGACGGGATCGTCTTTCACCGGGTGATCGATGGTTTCATGGCGCAGACAGGCGACCCCACCGGCACCGGCATGGGTGGGTCGGAATTGCCTGATCTCAAGGCGGAATTCAACGATCTGCGGCATATGCGCGGCACATTGTCGATGGCGCGTTCGGCCAATCCGAACAGCGCCAACAGCCAGTTCTTCATCTGCTTTGCGCCATCGCCTTTCCTTGACGGTCAATATACCGCCTTTGGCCGGGTGATCGAGGGCATGCAGCATGTCGACAGTATCAAGCGCGGTGATCAGCGCCAGAACGGCAAGGTCAGCGATCCTGACAGGATCGTCCGGCTGCGCGTGGCGGCCGACGTCGCCCAGTAATCGCGGCCCGGCCTGTGCTGTATTTGGCGGCGCAGGGGCCCCTGTTCCGGCCCGCCGGGCAGTGAGTGTCCATGCGCGTTGATCAGTTCGATTTCGACCTGCCTGACGACAGGATCGCCCTGCGCCCGGCGCGACCGCGCGATGCGGCGCGCTGCCTTGTGGTGCGCGACGGGGAATGGCGCGATCACGGCATGCGTGATCTGCCCGATCTGCTTGATCCCGGCGATCTGCTGATCTTCAACGATACCCGCGTCATCCCCGCCGCCCTGACAGGCCACCGCCGCCGCATACAGCCCGACGGCACCGGCAGCGTCGCGAAAATCAGCCTCAACCTGCATAAACGGACAGGGCCCGACAGCTGGGATGCCTTCGCGCGGCCGGCCAAACGGCTGCGTCGGGGGGATGTCATCACACTATCGGACAGCCTGTCGGCTGTGCTGCGCGCGGTGCGGCCGGGGGGTGAGGTCAGCCTGCAATTTGACTGTGCGGGCCGCGCGCTCGATGCCGCCATCGCGGCATGCGGGGAGATGCCGCTGCCCCCCTATATCGGCGGCAAACGCCCCGTCGACGCGCAGGACAGGGCCGATTATCAGACGATCTTTGCGCGGCAGGAAGGATCGGTCGCGGCCCCCACCGCGGCGCTGCATTTCACCGACCGCCTGATGACAGCGCTGGCTGCGCGCGGCATCGGCCATGCCTTTGTCACCTTGCATGTGGGGGCGGGCACCTTCCTGCCGGTCAAGGCCGAGGATACGCAAGCCCACAAGATGCATGCCGAATGGGGGGAGGTGGGCGCGCAGACGGCCGCGGCGGTCAATGCCGCGCATGCGGCGGGCCGGCGGGTGGTCGCGGTCGGCACCACGGCGCTGCGGCTTCTGGAAAGTGCGGCGGACCCGACCGGCGCGCTTGCCCCCTGGCGGGGCGAGACCGATATTTTCATCACGCCGGGCTATCGTTTCCGCACGGTCGATGCGCTGATCACCAATTTTCACCTGCCGCGTTCGACCTTGTTTATGCTGGTCGCGGCTTTTTGCGGGCTACAGACGATGCAGGGCGCTTATGCGCATGCGATTGCGGCGGGGTACCGCTTTTATTCCTATGGGGATGGCAGCCTGCTTTTTCGGACGGATGCAACATGACGCGCGGCAAGGACCATCAGGACCAGACGACCACGGAAGCAGACCCCGCAGGGCGGGCCGGGGCATTCGGCTTTTCCTGTCTGGCGCGGGACGGGGCGGCGCGCAGCGGCGTTATCACCACCCCGCGCGGGCAGATCCGCACCCCCGCCTTCATGCCGGTCGGCACGGCGGGCACGGTGAAGGCGATGCTGCCGGGCACGGTGCGCGCGCTTGGCGCCGATATCCTGCTTGGCAATACCTACCATCTGATGCTGCGCCCCTCGGCCGAGCGGGTGGCGCGGCTTGGCGGGCTGCATAATTTCATGAACTGGCCGCATCCGATCCTGACCGATTCGGGCGGTTATCAGGTGATGTCGCTATCCGAATTGCGGCAGATGAGCGAGGAGGGGGTGACCTTCCGCTCGCATGTGGACGGGGCGAAACATCACCTCACCCCCGAACGCAGTGTCGACATACAGCTCCTGCTCGGTTCCGACATTGTCATGGTGCTTGATGAGTGCACCCCGTTTCCCGCGACCCATGCGGTGGCCGAAAGCTCGCTGGCCCTGTCGATGCGCTGGGCCGCGCGCTGCAAAACCGCCTTTGCCGATGCGCCCGGCCATGCGCTGTTCGGGATCGTGCAGGGGGGCGTTTATCCCGACCTGCGCGCCCGCTCCGCCGCCCAGTTGCAGGAGATCGGCTTTCACGGCTATGCGGTCGGCGGGCTGGCGGTGGGCGAGGGGCAGCAGGCCATGTTCGATACGCTCGATGCCACCGTGCCGCATCTGCCGCAGGACAAGCCGCGCTATCTGATGGGGGTGGGCAAGCCCGCCGACCTGCTTGGCGCGGTCATGCGCGGGATCGATATGTTCGATTGCGTGCTGCCGACGCGCAGCGGCCGCACCGGGCAGGCCTTCACCTCGCAAGGGGTGCTCAATCTGCGCAATGCGCGGCATGCGGAAGATCAAAGCCCGCTTGATCCCGCAATCGATTGCCCCGCAAGCCGCGATTACAGCCGCGCCTATCTGCACCATCTCGTCAAATCGAAGGAGATTCTGGGCGCGATGCTGCTGAGCTGGCACAATCTGGCCTATTACCAGCATCTGATGGCCGAGATGCGCAGCGCCATCGCGGCGGGCACGCTTTCCGCGCTTGCCGCCCGCCTGCATGCGGGCTGGGCCGAAAATAGCCGCTAGCCCGGCATCCCCTCTACCGTTAGGATCGGTTGTGGATGGCAGCTCGGCCCAGTGACGCGGCGAATCCTGTCGGGGCGGGCGGCTTCAGGGCGGGGAACGGCCAAGCAGGGATCGCGGGCAGTTTCGCGGAGATCTGGGAGAGCGGGGGAATTGCGGGAAAAATGGTGAGCCCGGCAGGAATCGAACCTGCGACAACCTGATTAAAAGTCAGATGCTCTACCAACTGAGCTACGGGCCCCGCGCCCGCTAAATCGGTCAGAACGGCCCCGATGTCAACCCCGCCCGCCAAATTCGCGGTAAATTAGCAACCGCATGCGGGGCCGGACGGGGCAGCAGCGCGCAAAAAGGGGCATGGCAGTGATGACAGTGAACACCAAACCGGCGAATAGGCCGCACCCCGCCCCCGCGCGGCGGCGGGCAGGGGCCTGACCATGGGCTGCGCCTGCGAAGCGGTTCACGGCTTCCCCTGCCAGTTTCCGGATGAAACCGAATTTCATGCGTTTGACGGGCAGCAATGGTGCCTGTTCCACCTGCCGCTCGAGGATGCGAAAGGCAATAAAAGCCCGAAAGATGGTTGGAAAGTGGGCGAACCGGACTGGCAACGGTTCCGAAATGTGTCGTGTCCTTTCGCGG
>OBJS01000035.1_pt1 | contig 88092 bp, 87 predicted proteins | sample 1519851 | NCBI WGS metagenome assembly OBJS01 (sample SAMN03019806, study PRJEB22545) | beach sand metagenome | biome: beach; feature: sea beach; material: beach sand | place: USA: Municipal Pensacola Beach, FL | collected 2010-10-20 | depth 25-47 cm m
GAGCCAAGCCCCGTCGCCCTCATGACGCTTTATAACAGCGCCCAATGGCTGTCGAACCGGGCGCGCGCGGCTGCGCGCATGGGGCGCAAGCAGGGGCCTGAAGGCTCGCTCGGCAAGCTGATCGGTAGCCATGTGGCGCGCGCGGCGGCGCATGCCCATACCGCGATCACGGGTGCTGATGCGATGCTGTCTGGTCCTGACAGTCCGCGCAATGGGCTTGTCGCTGAAATCCTTGTTTCGGTTCCTGCGACATCGATTGCGGGGGGCACGGACGAGATTCAGCGCAATATCATCGCCGAGCGTGTGCTTGGCATGCCGCGCGAAGCCAATAATGACACGGACCGTCCGTTCAAGGATGTGCCGCGTAATATCGTATCTTAAGTCAATCGTATCTTAAGTTAGTAGCGAAGGAAGGAAGACCCACATGTCCGATGAGGAAAAGCGCAAAAAAGGCATTGCCCTGTTCAAGAAGATAACCGAAGGACAGCCGCGCAATCCCGGATCGAGCCGCGCGTCGGTGCCGACGGCGTTTTCCCGCTTCACGATGGAGCATTTATTCGGTGATGTCTGGCAACAGGAGGATCTGCCGGTCGAGCTGCGCTCGCTTATCACCTGCACGATCCTGGTTGCGCTCAACCGCGAGGCGGAGCAGCGCATCCATTTCCCTGGCGCACGCAATCTCGGTGTCCCGCGTGAGCAGCTTGAGGGCATGATCACCCACGCGGCGCATTATGCGGGCTGGCCCGTGGCGGCAAGCGCTTTCCGTGTGCTGAATGAAGTGTGGCCTGCCGAAGAGGATTGACAGGCAGGGCCGGCGGTGCCGCCGGCCCCGGCCGCGCGCGTCCCGCACCGGGGCTGAATTTTCAGATAAACAGGCCCGGCGTCATCATCGCGGCCATTTCGGCGCGTGCCTCGGGGGGAGGTGCGACGACCTTGCGTGTATCCAGGTCGAAGGATAGGCCGACAGAAGCCGCTGACAGGATCGGCTTGCCGGTTTCAAGATCCATCATCCAGGTTGCGAAGCGGTTGGTTTTCTCCATCACTTCGGCAAGCCCGGTGCGCACTGTGAACAGGCTGCCCGCCCTTGGGCGGTAACGATAGATCAACCGATATTCCAGCACCGCGCCGCCGATCCGGCGCTCCGGATCGTCGATGAAGCCGCGCGTCTTGAATTTCTGGGTCATATTCACGACCCCGTCAGCGATATGGCCGATCAGAAATGCGGGGCGGATGCGGCCGGCCACATCGCAATTGGCGCCCGAAATCGCTCCGGCAGACGATTCGTAAAGACCCAGCTCCTCAATCGTCTGCATCGTCATTGTGTCGGTTCCGGGCGCAAGATCGAGGCTGCGCGGCTGCGCATAATTTGGGATTTCTGTCTGGTTTGCCGCAGCAAAAGCTTGTGCCATCTCAGGCCATGCAACAAGTTCGTCATCGGCAACGCGGCGCGGTTCGGCGGTCGTGATGAATGTGGTTGCAATATCGCCGCTGAGCGTATTGTAGATTTCCTGATAAAGCCGGATCTGCTTGTCTGAGAAGTCGAGCACCCCCATGCGGATACCCAGCCCCGATCCCGCATGCTGTTCCTGCAGGAAACGCACATGCTGATCGGTGATGACAAGCTCGATCCCCTCATCGCGCGACTTCTGTGGCGTAATGCCGAGCTTGAGGGCCGTGAAACGGATCGCCTGATCGCATTTTGCAAAATAATGGCGCACATTCATATGCCCCATCATGTCGCATTCCCATTGGGCGACTGATCCGCGAAACGCTTCAAACATCTATCAGGCCTCCAGCTTGTGTCGTTTTTTCATTCCTGGCGGGATTTCTAGCGTTTTGCGCCTGCGGGACAAATCTATTTTTTGTTGAAACTGCGGTTAGCTTTGGCATTTTTGTGCCGCAATCGGCTAATGTGGGGGCAATTGGAATTCGCCGTCCGGGCTGCCCGGCGGGTGAAACACGATCTCTGAATGCGGCTAAGTTCAGAATGCAACCAAGTTCAGAATGCAACCAAGTTCAGAATGCAATTGAGTAAGGCAGGGAGTGACAGAAGGATGGCAAGTCAGGAACAGCAAAAATACGATGTGGTGATCGTCGGCGCCGGCATGGCGGGGATGTATATGCTGCACAAGCTGCGCGGGCAGGGCATGCGCGCCATCGTGATCGAGGCGGGATCGGATGTCGGCGGCACCTGGTACTGGAACCGTTATCCCGGCTGCCGCTGCGATGTGCCGAGCGTCGAATATTCCTTTTCCTTCTCCAAAGAGCTGGAGCAGGAATGGAACTGGACCGAGATCATGGCCGCGCAGCCTGAGATCCTTGAGTATGTGAACCATGTTGCGGACCGCTTCGATCTGCGCCGCGATATGGTGTTCAACAGCCGGGTGAGTGCCGCCAGCTTTGACGAAGACGCCAAGCACTGGACGGTCACCACCGAACAGGGCGAAAGCTACACTGCCGATTTCTGCGTGATGGCGACGGGTTGTCTCAGCATGCCCAATAAACCTGAATTCCCCGGCGCCGATCGCTTCAAGGGGGAGGTTTATCATACCGGTATGTGGCCAAAGGAGGCGGTTGATTTCGCCGGCAAGCGCGTGGCGGTAATCGGGTCAGGCTCCTCCGGGGTGCAGGCCATTCCGGTGATCGCCGAACAGGCGGGCGAGGTGATCGCTATTCAGCGCAGCCCTGTCTATACCTTCCCGGCGAATAACCGGAAGCTTGAAGACGGCTATATGGATTTGGCCAAGGCGGATTATGCAACGATCCGCGAGCAGCAGCGCAACTCGCAGACCGGCATCATCTATTATTCGCCGCGTCGCCCGAAACCTGAAGGTGCTGCTCCTGGCAAGCCCAAAAAGCGGCCAAGCAAGACAATCCTCGAACTCACGCCCGAACAGCGCAAGCAGGAAATCCGCGATTTCGGTTTCAATGTCCTGTCGCAATATGTGGATGTGCATACCGATCCCGAAGCCAATGAAATCGCCTGCGAGCTTTATCGCGAAACCCTGCGCGAACTTGTGAAAGATCCTGCGGTCGCCGACCAGCTTGCGCCCAAGAACTATCCCATTGGCTGCAAGCGGCCGGTGATCGACACCGATTACTATCTGGCGTTCAACCGGCCCAACGTGCGGCTTGTGGATCTGCGTGAAACCGGCCCGATTGAGGAGATTACCGAAACCGGCCTGCGCACCCAGAATGGCGCGCATATCGAGTTTGACATGCTTGTCTATGCGACCGGGTTCGATGCGATGACCGGCGCACTGAAGCGGATGGATATTACCGGGCGCGGCGGGCGCAAGCTTGTTGAGAAATGGGAAGACGGACCGCGCACATATCTGGGACTGCAGATTTCGGGCTTTCCCAATATGTTCACGATTACAGGGCCCGGCAGTCCCTCGGTGCTGAGCAATGTGATCGTATCGATCGAGCAGCATGTCGACTGGATCGCGGATTGCCTGTCCTATCTGCGCGGCCATGATCTGCATGTGATCGAGGCAGAGGAACAGGCTGAAAGCGACTGGGTTGCGCATGTTAACGAGGTGGCCAAAGGCACCATGTTCACCGCGCCAACCTGCAACTCCTGGTATCTGGGCAGCAATATTCCGGGCAAGCCGCGTATCTTTATGCCCTATGTTGCGGGGGTACATACCTATCGGCAGAAATGTGATGAGATCGCAGCCGATGGCTATCGCGGGTTCGCGCTGGCGGGCTAGTGGATCAGGGCCGATAAACCGAATCCCGCCTGCCGCCATTGACAAGTAGGGGCAGGCGGGATTTGCTAGCACTAAGTTTCCGGCTGTAGCGGTGCAACTTTGCGCAGCCGGGCCCTGAATATGTGCCTGCATCATGCGGGCAAAACAAAAATGACACCGAAACCGGTGCAATAATAGTAGGGGAGGAAGTCGTGGGTCAGCGTATCGACGCGGCGGCGCTTGTGGACCGGGAATCCGGTATCATTGCGCGCGATATTTTTGTCAGCGAAGAAATTTATCAGCAAGAGCTCAAGCAGGTGTTTGGTCGTGCCTGGCTGCTGATCGGGCATGAAAGCCAGATCCCCAATCCATATGATTACTTCGTATCGCGGATGGGGGAAGAATCGGTGATCATGACCCGCGACAAATCCGGTCAGATCCATGTCTTTCTGAATACTTGCCCGCATCGCGGTATGAAGGTCTGCCGTTATGATCAAGGCAACGCCCGCGTGTTTACCTGCCCCTATCATGCGTGGAGTTTTTCGGTCGACGGCAATCTGACGACAAAGCCCGGCGGGCTTGTCGGCGTGCCGCAATATAAGGCGGTGTATCGCGACGATCTTGACAAGTCGAAATGGGGGCTCGTCTCGGTTGCGCAGATGACCAATTACAAGGGGTCGATTTGGGCAAGTTGGGATCCCGCTGCGCCGGATTTCGAGACTTATCTCGGCGATATGAAATTCTATCTTGATGCGGTGCTTGATCATCGCGATGGCCGGCCTGGCGGCTCGGAAGTGATCGGCGGAATTCAGAAATGGAAGGTGCCGTCAAATTGGAAGTTCGGGGCGGAGAATTTCATCGGCGACCTCTATCACATTACAAGTCACCGCTCGGTGGATATGGTGTCGATCGGGCCAAGCGGGCAAGGTCGGCGGGATGCGCCAACAGGGGATAAGGCCAACCGCAAACCGCCGCCGCCCTTCGGCAGCATTGGCTTCCCCAATCACGGCCATGGGCTGATCGGCACCCTGCCCTTTTATGCGGAACCTGATTACACCCCCTCCTTCACCCTGACCCCGGAGGTCGAGGAATATTACAAGGAGGTATATCAACGGCGGGTCGAAAATCTGGGTGACAAGGCGCGCGGGCTGGCCCCCGTCGGGACCATTTTCCCCAATTGCTCGTTCCACGGGATGCAGCCGCGTGCGCTGTTCACCTGGCATCCCAATGGGCCGCGTGAAATGGAAATGTGGAAATGGTATCTCGTCGATACGGATGCCCCCGCCGAAGTCAAGAATGTGCTGCGGCAATATTATCTGCGCTATGCCGGGCCCGCTGGCCTGACCGAGCAGGACGATATGGAAAACTGGAATTATGCCACCGCTGCAAGTGCGGGGGCGGAAGCCGGGCGCTATCCCTATAACTATCAGATGGGGCTTGGCTATGAAGAGCCCGCACCGGATCTGAAGGATGCCGTGTTCACGGGGCCGGTGACCGAGCAGAACCAGCGGATATTCTATGGACGCTGGGCCGAATTTATGGATGCCGATGGCTGGGCTGATCTGAATCCGGGCGATAGCGGCAATTTCGCGGCCCTGATGGCGAGGCGGAAGGCATGAGCGGGGCGGCACAAACCATTGATGCGCGGCTTGAGGCACTCTTGCTGCAGCGTGAGATCGAAGCTTTCTATTATCTTGAGGCGGAGCTTCTCGATGACCGGCGCTTTGAGGAATGGCTCGATCTGTTGGCCGAGGATATCGTCTATTTCATGCCGCTGCGCCGGAACGTGAAATATGGCCAGCATTCCGAACATGAGAATACCCGTCAGGGGCTTGATGCCGCCTGGTTTGACGAAGGCAAACATACGCTGACGCAGCGCGTGGCGCAGATCGCCACCGGCATCCACTGGGCGGAAGAGCCGTTATCGCGCGTTCGTCACCTTGTCACCAATGTGCAGGTGCGCGAGGCCGAAGATACGGCGGGCGGCGCGCGCGAGCTTGATGTCAAAAGCCGTTTTCTCGTCTATCGCAACCGGGTTGAGGAGGAGACGGACATTTTCGTCGGTCAGCGCACGGATCGATTGCGGCAGCAGGATGGCGCGTGGAAAGTGGCGCGGCGGGAAATCCTGCTCGATCAAAGCACGCTGCTTGCCAAGAATCTGACGATATTTTTCTAGGGGAGTGCTGTGATGTCGGAAGGCAAGGATAAGAATGCCGGCGGCTCAAAGCGGCTTGAAGGGGTTCTGACGCTGGATCTTGTCGCGATCGAGGAGGGGGCCACCGTTCGGCTTGTGGGCGGTGAGACGGCGGAAGTCGTCGATAACCCGCGCGACGGAATGTGGATCCTGCTGCGCTATACCGATGTGCCGGAAGACCCTTCGCGCGTCGGTGAGGAAGAACTTATCTTCTGGGCGGATGTGCTTGGCGTGGTGCAGGAAGGGCAGGCCGGATGAGCGATGGCCGGGTTGTTCTGATTACCGGCGGCACTTATGGCATCGGCCGTGCCGCAACGCTGGGGTTTGCGGCGCAGGGCGATCGTGTCTACACCTTCGGGGTTGACCCGAAGGCGACAGAAGGCGTCAGCGCGCTTGCCGCCGCTGCCGATACGCCGGTCGATGCCACGACACTTGATATCACCGATGGCGACGGGGTGCGTGCGCTTGTCGAGCGGATCCTCAAGAAGGAAGGCCGGATCGATGTGCTGGTGAACAATGCTGCCGCGCGTCCCACCGGCACCATGGAAACCGCGACCGAGGAAGACTGGGATCTTGCCTTCAATGTCAATATTCGCGGCATGTTCGTGACGACCAAGGCGGTGCTGCCGCAAATGCTCGAACGGCGTCAGGGTGTGATTGTCAATGTCGCCTCGGGCTCAGGCTATGGCCGGGGCGGTCTTGTCGCCTATGGCGCATCGAAGGGGGCGGTCTTTGCCTTCACCAAGTGCCTGGCCATTGATCACGCGGGCCAGGGTATCCGTGCCAATACGGTGGTGCCAGGATTTACCGAATCCGGCATGACCGAAGACTTCCCCAGGGAAGTGATGGCGATGGGGGCGGGGATGAGTGTGGCGGGCCGCGTCAATAAACCGGCCGAGGTGGCCGAGGCGATCCTGTGGCTCGCATCGGACAAGGCCGCAATCGTCAGCGGCACGACAATCGAGGCCGGTACCCTGCCGCGCTGAAACCCCTGCCGGTGCCGCGCAGCCAACCGATTGTGTAAGGAGCAGCTATTTATGATCGATCTGCATTACTGGCCGACGCCAAACGGGAAGAAAGTGACGATCCTGCTCGAAGAAGCAGGGCTCGAATACCGCATCATCCCCTGCAATATTGCGTTTGGCGATCAGTTCAAGGATGAATTCCTCGATATCTGTCCCAATAATCGTATGCCTGCGATGGTTGACCATGACCCGCCAGGCGGCGGTGCGCCGATCTCGGTATTCGAGTCCGGGGCGATCATGATGTATCTGGCGGAGAAGGCCGGCAAATTCTGGCCGCAGGATCTGCGCGGCAAATATGAGGTCACCCAGTGGGTAATCTGGCAGATGGCCAATCAGGGGCCCAAACTCGGAGAGTGCGGGCATTTTCGCAGACTGGGGGAGGAAGAGGGCGATCAGTCCTATGCCATCCGCCGTTTCACCGATGAAGCGAACCGGCTTTACGGTGTGTTGAACAACCGGCTTTATGATCGGCCCTATATCGCGGGGGATCACTATTCCATTGCCGATATGATTTGCTACCCCTGGTGCGTGAACTGGAAAAACCAGGGCCAGGACATCGCGGAGTTCAAATATTTCAAGCGCTGGTTCGAGGAAATGGGCGCGCGCCCTGCCGTGCAGCGGGGCATGGCCGCAGGTAGCGATCTCAGCGTAGATTTTTCGCAACTATCGAAAGAAGAGCAGTTGCGTTTGCGAAAAATGCTTTATAATCAGCGCGCCCGCCCGGCACCGGCAGAATAGTCAGCCACCCGTGGCGGTTTTCATTACATTGGAGAACAAGAGAATGAGAAGGGTTTCACTTGCGGTCCTCGCCGCCGGATTGTTTGCGTTTGCCAGCCCCGTATTCGCTGATTCCTGCCCGACGATGATTGAAGAAGTCGAAGCGGCACTGGCGAGCACGGAACTTCCTGAGGAAGCGCAAGCAAAAGTCGAAGCTTTACTCGAAGAGGGAACCAAGCTTGAAGAGCAGGGCGAAAACGACAAATGCGTCGAAGTCCTGAACCAGGCGCAAGAAGTGCTGGGAATGTAATCTTCAGGTCTTCGCATCGCGGCGAAGGCCAATAGACAAGGGGCCCGTGCGTTCGGCATTTCCGGTTGTCAAAACTGGAAACTGGACGCGCGGGCCTTTGCCATTTAAATCAAGATCAATTGAAAGCCGGACCGGGCCTGCCTTTGGCCGGCAAAGAATTCTGCAGCGGGAGGGACCAGTATCATGGCCGCAATCAACGACGTTACCGATTTGGAAATTCGCGACGGGATCGCGGTGCTGACGCTTGACAGCCCGCCGGTCAATGCGTTGAGCGCGCCGGTGCGTGACGGGCTTTACAAGGGAATGCAGCAGGCAATCGCCGATGACAATGCCGCTGCGGTGGTGCTGGTATGTGCCGGGCGCACCTTCATCGCCGGTGCCGATATCACCGAGCTTGGTTCAGGCGGCCCGCAAGGGGCAAGCCTGACCGATGTGCAGGACATGATGGAATCAAGCCCCAAGCCCGTTGTCGCGGCAATTCACGGCACTGCCCTTGGCGGCGGTCTTGAAACCGCGCTTTGCTGTCATTACCGGGTGGGTGTGCCGACAGCCCTGTTCGGTCTGCCTGAGGTCAAGCTTGGCCTGCTGCCTGGCGCCGGCGGCACACAGCGTCTGCCGCGTATCGTGGGCCCCGAAATGGCGGTTGAGATGGTCGGGATCGGTGAGCCGATGGGGGCGGAGAAGGCACTTGAGGTCGGGCTGATCAGTGAGATCATCAAGGGTGATTTGACCGAAGGCGCGATTGCGTTCGCCAAAAAACTTGTGGCCGAAAACAGGCCGCTTGTCCGGGTTCGCGACGATGACAGCAAGGTTGCGCCCGCTCGCGGCAAGCCTGAAATCATTGATAATTTCCGCAAGGCGCATGCGCGCAAGAACCGTGGCTTTCTGGCGCCCGAATATAATATTCAATGCATCGAAGCCGCAGTGGAGTTGCCCTTTGAGGAAGGGCTCAAGCGCGAGGGTGAGCTGTTCCGCGAGCTGCTCAAGGGTCCGCAATCCGCAGCCCAGCGTTATATGTTCTTTGCGGAACGTCAGGCCGCGAAAATCCCTGATGTGCCCAAGGACACACCGCAAATTCCGGTCAGGAAAGTGGGTGTCATCGGTGCCGGCACCATGGGCGGTGGCATCACGATGAACTTTGTGAATGTCGGAATTCCCGTCACGATCATCGAGACCGCTCAGGAAGCACTCGATCGCGGGCTTGCGGTGGTGCGGCGCAATTATGAAAACAGCGCCAAGAAGGGTAAGCTCACCCAGGATGAGGTGGAACGCCGCATGGGCCTGATTACCCCAAGCCTCGATATGGCGGATCTTGGCGATGTCGATATGGTGATCGAGGCGGTATTCGAGAATATGGATCTCAAGAGGGAGATCTTCACCAAGCTCGACACAATCTGCAAGCAGGGCGCCATTCTTGCGACCAATACGTCCGCGCTCGATATCAACGAAATCGCTGCCGTGACAAAGCGGCCGGAATCGGTGATCGGTACGCATTTCTTCAGCCCGGCCAATGTCATGAAACTGGTCGAGGTGGTGCGCGGCGACAAGACCGCGAAGGAAGTCATTGCGACCTGCATGGCGCTTGGCAAGAAGATCGACAAAATCCCGGTGCTTGCCGGTGTGTGCCACGGCTTTATCGGAAACCGGATGTTGTTCGGGCGGCGCGTTCAGGCCGACAAGCTTATCCTTGAAGGGGCAACGCCAAAACGGGTCGACGATGTGCTCTATGAATTCGGCCTGCCGATGGGGCCGTTTGCGATGAGCGATCTGGCGGGCGTCGATGTCGGCTGGAATCCGAAAACCTCGCAAGGCGGTTCGGTGCGCGACCGTCTGTGTGAGGCGGGCCGACGCGGGCAGAAAACCAATGCCGGTTACTATGACTATAAGGAAGGCGACCGCACCCCGGTCGAAAGCGACGTCGCGCTGAAGATCATTCGCGATTTTGCCGCTGAAAAAGGTTATCCCCAGCGCGATGTCAGCGATCAGGAAATTCTCGAACGTTGCCTTTTCCCGATGATCAATGAGGGTGCGAAGATCCTTGAGGAAGGCATCGCGATCCGTGCAAGCGATATCGATGTGGTCTGGGTCTATGGTTATGGCTGGCCTGTCTATCGCGGCGGGCCGATGTATTGGGCCAACAGCCTTGGCCTCGACAAGGTCGTTGCGCGCATGGAAGAGTTTGCGAAGGATGATCCCGAATTCTGGAAGCCGGCCGGCCTTCTTGCCAAACTGGCTGCCGAGGGCGGCAAATTCCAGTAACGGCTGCGGACAGGTGAAATATGAAGGGCTGGATGATTATCCAGCCCTTTTTATTTGCCCAGATGCTCGGCCAGAAAGGTCGCGCATCGCTGCCGCGCGGTGGCGCCAAGCGCGGTTGGGAAGGCTGTGAAGCCATGGGCGCAGCCAGGATAGACGGCAAGTTCCGCCTGGTTACCCGCCGCGATCCAGCGCATATACATGAACAGGGAATCGTCGCGCAGCGGGTCCTGCGTCCCGATCGTGAACAAGGCGGGCGGCAGCCCGGACAGCTCCGCGAAAATGGGTGAGATATCGGGATCGCGCGCCCGCCCCGAGACACCGAAATGATCGATGAACCAGCGCATGACCGGGGTATTGATGATCAGCGGCGCGTCACCCCAATTGGCAGCGCTCGGTGTGAGAGTGAGGTCATAGACGCCGAAAACCAGATTGGCCGCCTTGAAGCCGCGATAGCGGTGTTTGTCGCGCATCCGCAGCAGGGTGAGCGCAGCAAGATGCCCGCCGGCGGATTCACCGCCGATCGTCAAATGATCGGTGCCGAATTCAGCCTTTGCCTGTTTCACAAGCCAAACAGCCGCCGCCTCGCAATCATCGGGTGCGGCAGGATAGGGATGTTCTGGCGCAAGCCGGTAATCGACGCTGACAACCGCCATATTGGTCGCATTCGCGATGCCCTCAAGTGTCGGGTCCTGCCCGTCGGCGCGGCCGATCACCCAGCCGCCCCCATGGATGTGGAGATATACCCCGCGTGGCGCTTGCGGTTGAAACACGCGGATCGGAATATCACCATCCGGACCCGGTATCGTGCGATTGATTGCCTGGTCGGAATAGACAGGCGTGCCAAGCGGGCTGCCCCCGCTCGCCAGGAAATCGCGCAACGCCTGCGGCTCCATTTCATGCCACGGGGTAGCGGCGTTCATGGCATCCAGTATCATCTGATTGATTGCCAGATTTTCGCGATCCTGGGCTGCGTCCTTGAAAAGATCGGGGGTCGGGGGTGGTTGCGTCATTGTTGATTTGCTGCTTGTTTGGCCGGACTGAGCGGCGGGTTGCCGTTCGACATAAATGCTTATCTGTGCAACTATATTATTGCTTCAACTGACAAGAATAACCGAAGGTCTCTGAAGCTGCGAGCTGTGTTTTCCAGCGGTAGGCCGGACGTAGGGTATGGGCGTGCGGAAGTGTTTCGCCGGATAAGGATGGGAGTGTGAGGTCATGTCGGCAGGCAGGTTGCTTGTCATGGATGACGAGCCAAGATTTGGTGCCTTTGTTGAGGAGGTGGCACGGGATCTTTCCTATGATGTGAAGGTTCTGTGCGATCCAACAGAGTTCAAGGGTGTGTATGCGGAATTCGTGCCCGATACGATCGTATTGGACATGGTGATGCCCGAATTCGACGGGACAGAGATCACACGGTGGCTGAGCGCACAAAAATATGCGGGTAAGCTTCTGATTGTGACCGGATATAACCCGCAATATTCCAAAATCGCCAAAACCCTGGGGGAGCTTGGCGGGCTTACCCATGTGGAACGTTTAAGCAAGCCGCTGCGGCTGGAGGAGCTGCGCCGGGCGCTGAGGGCATGACGTTGTTCTGAAATAAAATGCTGACGCTTTATGCAGTGCAAAATTGCCGGTGACCGTTGCGGCTTCGTCAATTTGAATCGGGGAAACGGACAAGCGGCAGAAATACGGTAAAACGGCTTCCTTCGCCCACTTTGCTTTTCAATTTCAGATCGCCATCCATCAAAAGGGCCAGACGGCGGGAAATATGCAGCCCGATGCCTGTCCCTTCGCCGACATCGTCATAGGCACTCGCATTTGTGCCGCGTACGAATTTGTCGAATATCGCTTCCTGCATTTTTTCAGGGACGCCAATGCCGGTATCCCAAAAAGTAATCGCGGCAAAGGGACTGGGACGATCAAGCTGCGCCTCGATATCGACGCCGATCCGGCCACCAGCCCCGGTGAACTTCACAGCGTTGCTCAACAGATTGACAAAAATCTGCGTGGCGGGAACCGGATCTGCATTTACGATCCAGCCTTCTTCGACGTTTGCCGCGCTGAGATCCAGATTCTTGGCATTTGCGCGCATTTGGACAATGCTGACCGCCTTGCGGACAAGACCCGCCAGCTGGACCGGCTGGGGCGTTAATGACAGCTCATTGGCTTCGATGCTGGCGGCATCGAGCATTGAATCAATCAGCGACAGCAAATGACGACCCGACTTCAGTATGTCACTTGCATAAGCTGAATATTGTGCATTCAGCTCACCGAACAACGACATCGTCATTGCTTCGGAAAAACCAAGAATAGCGTTAAGCGGGGTACGCAGTTCATGGCTCATGGTGGCCAGAAATTCGGATTTGGCGCGTAAAGCCTTCTCGGCGCGTCCGCGTTCCATCTCAAGCTGTGTATTCCGGTTGGTCAGATCTTCGCGCGCCTGTTCAAGCTGCGATCTTGCCCGTGCGGCGCTATCTTCCATGCGGAAACGCTCGGTCACATCAGTGCCTACGCCCCTGAAGCCCGCGAAAGCGCCGGTATCGGTGTCGAAAAACGGTACGCCGCTGAGATGAAAAAACCGCTCCTGCTCTCTTTCATCGGCAATGCGGAATATCGTATCGCGGAAGGGCTGGCGTCCGTCGATTGCAGTTGGCAAGCCCGTTGCATTGCCTGCGCGATCGACAAATTCGCCCAGCTCGCTTAACGCGCGGCCGATAAACAAAACTGCCGGACGGCCCGCGACATCGGTGATCCTGTCGGACAGGTCGAAAATCTTGCCCTCCCCGTCGATTTCCCAGAAGAAATCCGAACTGGCGCGGACCTGATCGTTCTTCCGGTCAAGCTCGCGGGTGATTTTCTGCAAAGTCTCCAATTGATCGGTGGTGTCGACATAATAGCCAAAAATACCGATAACCGATTTGCTGTCGCCGAAAACCGGATAATGGCAGGATTTCGCGAAACCCCGCCTGCCTTTCACATCGACGCGCTCATTCTGCTCGAAACTCTCGCGATGCGCTGCGATGAAATCGGAAATATGCGATGCGATGAACTCGCCCTGGCCGCCGGTCGGATTTTGCACACTGTAATAGGCCGGGCTGGCCAGTATGATCTGGCCATCAGGATTGGCGACGTAAAATGCCAGATCGGGGGAAAATGCCACACATTCAGCTGCCTGGGCCAGCAATTCACGCCATTTCGTTATGCCGTTTCTGTTGGGCTCTATCATCGCATTCGTCGCCTGTGATTGCGAAGAAACCGTGAATTCAGGCTCAAGAAATCGCCGCATTGCTCACTCCCGATACCTGTTTTCTAACCGGCAAGTTCTTTGACAGCGTTGCCCAGAAAAGACTCTGAGTGCCAATATCGCAACACAATAAGCGCTTTATCAGATGATATATTCCGAAATATTTCAAGTACTTCATACAGTTTTGTTGTAGATTGTCTTTGATCGCTGTTCTGATGCAGTAACAGCAGGGCCATAGTTGAAAAATGCGCTTCGGAGAATTTAACCGCCTTGCACAAAATTGCGAGCGGTTCGACTGATGCATCGAAGATGATACGCCTTATTGTCTGCTCACTTAAATCAGCAAGCAAGCCCATCGCCGCGATATAGGCTGGGATATGCCCTTTTCTGAGCATATTGATGATCGTTTCGGGTGTCAGCGCGTCGTCACCGTGCAGCTTTTCGACAAGTTGACGGGCCGTAGTTCCGATGGCGATATCGGTGTGATCGGCATCATCGAGGATCTGACGGGTTGATGCTTCCAGCGCGATGTCGATGTCATGTTCGCTAAGCTCGAAATCGGTCAGAATCTTGTTGCGTAAGGCAGCCGAAACCCACCAGAACATACGGTGCGCAAGGCTTGCCGGCAGATCCCCGCGGGCTAGTAGCGGTTCCTGGAACTGGCTGAATTGCCGGCTTTCAGCGACAAGATAGGCCATGGCTTCTTGTGAGATCGCGGCGCTGTCATTTTGTAGCAGTGATTCGATGACATCTTCATCGCCATGTGAGATCAGCGAGCTGCTGACCAATTCGGATATATTGCGCCGCATCGCGATGCACAGCTGATGCTCCTTGGTGCGGTGCTTAATTACTTCTATAAGCTGCTCGTCGCGGAGCAAGCGCGACTTCAGCAGGATGGGGCGGGCGACGCTGACGTCGTCCTGCGCCAGAAAGGTGATCAGCGATGGGGGTGCCGACCGTGTATCTGCAAGCTTCTCCGAAAGCGCGCGGCGCAGGGACAGCTCCATCTGGTGCACTAAATTCGTCAGGATATCGTCCATTATAGCGCGTTCCTGATCGTTCAGCCGTCCTTCGGGGGCAATGAAAAAGTCGAGTATATTATCCGCAAGGACAGCGCGTGATCGCGCTGTACCTTCACGTGCCAGATCGATCAGGGATTGCATATCCCGATCCATTCATTCCTCCATAGACGGACGGTCTCGCCAGTGCGGCTATGCGCATTAGAGAGCCTTACTAGTCCTAACTTGCTATAAGGAATAAAATATTGTGTTAATGACGATTGCCACTATAGCGGTATAAACTCGCTTCACTAAGCAGAGGCGCAAACAGGCAGGAGACGTTTGGTGCAGAAATGGCCAAGATTTAAAAATGATATCGGCGTTGCGCAGATAGCCGTCGGTGCGCGGGAGTTCGAATGCGTCGGTGCGTCGGCGCCACATGACCACCCGCATATCTATCTTGATATGGGGCATGATCCGCAGATCAAATGTCCCTATTGCGGAACACTTTATATTTATCAGTCTGACCTTCAGCCCTATGCCGCACAGCCTGAGGGGTGCGCGGCCTGACGCCAATATCGCATCTTGGTGCGCATAAGGGAATCGTAATTCCGTGTAAGCTCGCGGACAGGTGAGGCAGGGCAATGGCACCATTGACTATCGCCACAATCACACATTCGGCGATCGTCGGCCAGATCGGCATTTGTGCTTGTCCGGGGCGGCGGCTACCGCCCGGTATCGCGGGGCAGCATTGTCGCGATCTGGATGCGGACATGGAAACCATCAGCGATTTCGGCGCGCGCGCGGTGCTGACATTGATGGAGGTGGGGGAGCTTGACTGGGCGGCGGTGCCGCTTGCCAGATTGCGCGCCGCGGTTCAGGCCCGCCGGATGCAGTCAATCTATCTGCCTATTATCGATCAGGAAGCGCCGGATCATCATTGGGAACGGCGCTGGCGAGAGCAGCGCGATCAACTGCACCGGGTTCTGCGTACGGGAGGTAATCTGGTCATTCATTGCCGTGGTGGCCGTGGCCGGGCGGGTATGGTTGCCGCCCGTCTGCTGATAGAGGCTGGCGAGACACCGCAAATGGCGATGCAGCTTGTCCGGTCCGCACGCCCTGGCGCGATCGAGACGGTGGCGCAGGAGCAATATCTCATGGCCTTGCCAACGCATGAAAAGGCGATGGGGAGATTCCCGTAATCCAGGGTTTTTCTGAGATTTATTGACTGCGCTTGATTGCCCATTGGCCGGGATTCAGGCTTATAATGCACATGCCGCACAAGTACCGGGCAGTGAAAAGCCCGGGCAACCAATAAGAAATTGCCGCATCAGCAGGCGAGAGGGAGGGGGAAATGGCAAGTTTTGTGTCTGATGGCCTCAATATCGCATTTAATGCAGTGGGGTGGGGCGATCCTGTCCTGTTGATTCATGGTTTTGCAGCTAATCGCAATCAGGCCTGGCGTTCCAGCGGGTGGTTCGATCTGCTTGACGCGGCGGGGCTTGATTACGCGGCGATGGATAATCGCGGTCATGGCGAAAGCGATAAGCCGCCTGAGCCGGAGGCATATGCGATCGACAAGATGGCGCGCGATGTCATTAACTTTCTCGATTACCTTGAGGCGAAGCAGGCAAATATCGTTGCCCATTCGATGGGGGCGATGATTTCATTGGCTTTGATGCGCGATTTCCCTGACCGTTTTAAATCCGCTGTGCTTTGCGGCGTCGGCGAGACCATGCTGGAGGAACGTGATCGCAGAAAAGCGATGGCTGAGGCGCTGACGACAAGCGATACAAGCACGGTGAAAGACGAAACCGCCCTGTCATTCCGTGCGTTCGCCGAGTCAACCGGCAGCGATATGGCGGCGCTGGCCGCCTGTATTCAGTGCGCACGGCCGCCCGTTGACAGGGACGTATTGGGAAATATCGGGATTCCGGTCATGGTCGTCACCGGATCGGAAGATGAGTTAAGTGGCAAGCCGGAACCGCTTGCTGCGCTTATTCCCGGAGCGAAAGCGGTAACGATCGATGGCGCGACCCATCACACAATCATGGCGGACCCGGAATTCAAGGCTGTTGTCTGCGACTTTCTAGGTATTGGTGTGCCGGTCGATGAAGCTGAGGAAGATCGCTGGAAAAGGTAGGAAGACCGGCGGACTTCGTTTTACCGGGCGATTTTTCCGGCTGTTGGCGGTGGCGCCGGCCGGTTATTGCCAGGCTGGCGTAACGCGCGCAGCCGGCTGGCCCTTTCTCGCTTCCGTAGCATCGTGTGCCGAAGTTGAATCGCGGTTTCCAGCAGATTATCGAGATGTTCGATCAGCCGGTTATCGGCAATGGCATCCTCCGACAAAGTGCCGTGATCCGCGAGCCCCTTTGCAAGATTTTGCAGCAAGGCAGCAGTTTCTTCGCCAAGTAGTGCTAAAAGTGCTGACCAGTGATGGCAATCATCCCGGTTACCTGCGGTATGGGGGAGCTGCACCAGTTCAAAACCGATCAGGTTGGCCAGCGTTTGTGTCAGAATTGGCCGCCCGCAATCCCGTTCAAGGTCTGCAATGATATCGGCGGGGATAAGCAGTTTTTCACGCGGATCGTAATATCGCGACAATTCGCTGTGGCCGACGCGGGTAACGGCCGCCGCTGCCTCAAGCCCACCACATGCTTTCACAAGATGCCGTGTCGCCTGCTTCAGTTGTGAATATTCGACATCGCTATAAGGCCGATGATCGGCAGATTGCAAAACCATACATCTCTCCAAGCTTATGCTCGCATAAAGAGTATATATTGTTATATTAAACATATACGGGTGTAAATATTAATTATGTTTCCCGTTGTGGTTTGTATGGGGTTTATTGCACGTTTATAGGGTGGTTCGGTGCGGCTAACCTCGTTGCCGAATTAAACATCCCCCCATCCTTTGTCCGGGGTTCGCTCGGACGAAGGATCATATCGGCAGTACACCCCATCCTGCCGATACTTGCCGGTCCTGGCAGCGTTTCGCCTCCGCTGCCGGGACCGGTTTATTTTTGTGTGGAGCAAGGCATGCCGATAGCCTTCAAGCGTGAATTTCGGCGCGTTCGGATCGCCCCTTGCGGGAAAGAGTGCCTGACAAGGAAGCTGGCGTAAATGACGATTGCCCGGACGTGCGCGTCATCTGCCATCTGCCGATGCGAAACAACTGAATTGCCATTAGCGCCGGGGAAATTCTGTTTCCGGCCCCCGGCGGCATGAGAGAGGCAAGTCTTCTGGCGTTAAGCCTTTCCGCGGCCTTTCTGGCCCAGCCCCATCTGTTTAGCAAGCGCTGAACGCGCCTTGGCGTAATTCGGCGCGACCATGGGGTAATCCTTCGGCAATCCCCATTTGGCGCGATATTCTTCCGGCGTCATATCGTAATGCGCGCGCAAATGCCGTTTCAGGGATTTGAATTTCTTGCCATCTTCCAGACAGATTATATAGTCCGGCGTCACAGAGCGCCGCACTGAAATTGCGGGTCTGGCAGGTTCCTCATCATCGGAAGCCAGACCTTGGGCAACATTATTCAAAGAGTTATATACGTTTTGAACGAGTGAGGGCAAATCGCCCGCAGCAACTTCATTGTTACCGACATATGCAGAAACAATTTCAGCAGTCATATCTATTAATTTATTTTTATCATCCATAATCCTGTTCTTTCTTCAAGCAAGCCCGCGAACGGGACAATCGGCTGCGGTAAATTCATATTATTTGAATTTGCCTTTTCAATTGCAGCGATTGCTGTAATTATTTCGTCTTACCTAAATGCATCGCAAACTTTGGCTCATAGCGTATGTTATCAATTGCCAACTTGGCATTTCAATCTTGAATAAGCATGCCAAAATACAAAGTTCACTTTATATTTTTTGGTTTCTAATACTGTTTGCAAATAAATACAAGATATAAATTGTGAAAAAAAGCGGACACCTCACCAAGTTGCAAACTTCTTAAGTAGAGTAACCCGCAGCATTTCCAAAAAAACCTAGATAGCCTTAGCCCGCCTATATTCATTCGGGCACCATATTTGCCTATTGACAAAAGGCGGAGGAATTTCGCCGCTACATTCCGGAAGTGTCTTGCGTTCCTCGGCATATCGGCAGCGATGACTATTTGACGTGGCCAATACTATTGACATTGCCGGTTATTTACATATCCTATGATAAGAATAAAAACCTATTTGGGGGTTTCATGGATAATCGGAATGTGGCTGCGATCACGCGCCTGCTGGGCAGGCTCGCGGGCGAAGATGTATTGGTTTGCAGGGATCGGGCTGGTGCGGTGCGTATCGTTCGCCCTGACAAGGCGGGAGCGCAGCCCGCCACCAGGCTTGATATACGCATTTTTACGGACCTGCTGCGGCAGGAGTTGCTGCAGCCAGTCGTGCGGCAAGAGGCTGGCGCCGGCGAGGTATATTTCAAAATTTCGCCACTGGGGATTGCTCGCCTGCGCCGGCACTTGGCAAAGGATCATGGCGTCGATGCGTTTCGGCAACAACATTTGTCGGTGACCGCGGCGCGGTCTGAAACCGCGCAGAAGCAGCTCAGAAATCAATCTGAATCGCCATTGGAATGGCTTTACAAGCGTCGCGGAAAGAATGGCAAGTCATTCATAAGCAAGGATCAATTTGACGCGGGCGAGAGATTTAGACGGGATTTCACCTTTGCGCAGCTTGAACCGCGGGTGACCAGTTCCTGGAATCCTCTGGCGCGGATCGGGCCATCAGCATTCATGGATGGGGCGGAAATCAGTGATCGGGTCATCGCCGCCAAACAGCGATTTTACCAGGCGCTTGACCGGGTGGGGCCTGGACTTGGCGATATCCTTTTGGAGGTTTGCTGTCATCTTACGGGGCTTGCCGAGGCCGAGCGCAAGCTCGACTGGCCGGCCCGTTCAGGCAAAATTGTGCTGGCGATCGCGCTTGATCAGCTTGCGCGCCACTATGGAATGGTGGCAACCGGCCCCGCCTATGGGCGGATTCAGGGCGGCGCGTCGAGCGCGGAAGAAAATAGGAATAAAATCCTTGACTAGCGTGACGCTCTCTGATATAAGTTTTGTCATACTCGATAAATGGGTCAGCCGGTTCCGGTCGCAGATGGCGAGCGGTGAGGGGGCAGGCACCAGGCCGCGCGCCCCGCATAACCTGTCAGTAGCGAGTTGCTTTCTTTCGTGAAAAATCTGTGAGGTGCGGTGCGTAACAGGCGGATCGACTGGCGGCAGGTGCGCGCCGACTATGAGGTGGGCGGGCAGTCGATCGCCGCGATTGCGCGGCGGCACGGCATCGCGCGGAGTACCTTGTACCGGCAACGCCGCAGACAAGGCTGGGTAAGCGGCGGGGAACTGCCGTCTCGGGCCGGGACGGTGGACCAGGCGCTGGCCACCCCCCTGGGGCCGGATGCCTTGCGCGCCGCTACCCGAATGATCGCAATCGTAAACCGGATGACCGATCAACTCGACACGGTACTTGCCGAAAGCGATATGCGGGCGATGTCGGCGGCGGATCGAAAGGGATTGTCGGATCTTGTTACGAATTTAACCCGCGCGCTTGAAAAGCTGACTGTGCTTGAGCGTGCGGAGGATTTGGTCGATGCCGCGCCCGCCGCAAAGGCCGATAGCGCAGAAGCGGAGAGCCGCGTGCATGACATCTGGGACGATCTTCAACGCCGCCTGGCTCGCCTCGCAGACGCCGGCGGAACGGACCCGGATTCTGCAGGGGCTGCCCGCTGAGACGATTGCGGCGCTCCCCTGGCTGTGGCGTTTCTGGGCGCGGCCCGATCAGTTGCCGCCGCAGGGCGAGTGGACAAGCTGGATCATGCTGGGTGGGCGCGGTGCGGGCAAGACGCGCGCCGGGGCGGAATGGGTGCGCGCATCGGTTGCGGGCAGGACACCGCTTTCTGCGGGTGCGCGCGGCCGGCTGGCGCTGGTCGGCGAAACACTGGCCGCCGCGCGCGATGTGATGGTGGAAGGGGAAAGCGGCATTCTGGCCATCTCGCCCGATTGGGCGCGGCCGAAATTCGAACCGTCGAAACGACGGCTGAGCTGGGACAATGGTGCGGTGGCCCAGATCTTTTCCGCAGATGATCCCGATTCCTTGCGCGGACCGCAATTTGACGGTGCCTGGGCCGATGAACTCGCCAAATGGCGGTATGGGCGCGAAAGCTGGGACATGCTGCAATTCGGTTTGCGGCTTGGCGCCGATCCGCGGCAGATCGTTACGACAACGCCGCGGCCGGTACGGCTGTTGCGCGAATTGATGGCTGATCAGAACAGCGTTGTGACGCGGGTTTCGACCTATGCCAACCGCCCCTATCTGGCACCACAGTTTTTTCGCAGGATCATTGCCCAGTATGAAGGAACGCGGCTTGGCCGACAGGAACTGATGGCCGAAATGCTGAGCGATAATCCCGAGGCGTTGTGGCGGCTTGAGGATATCGATGCGGCGCGGGTGGTGCGACCGCCGCGATTGCGGCAAGTGGTCGTCGCGGTTGATCCCCCTGCCAGTGCGCACCGGCAAAGCGACGCCTGCGGCATTGTCGTTGCCGGGATTGGCGCGGATGGCGCGGGATATGTGCTGGCCGATCATACGGTGCAGGGCGTCTCTCCCCAGGTATGGGCGGGGCAGGCGGTTGCCGCCTGTTACCGCCATGACGCGGCGCAATTATTGGTCGAGGTCAATCAGGGTGGCGATATGGCGGAAGCCGTGATCCGGCAGGTTGACGAGCGGATCGTCATCCGCCAGTTGCGCGCCAGCCGGGGCAAGGCCGCGCGCGCGGAACCTGTTTCCGCGCTTTACGAACAGGGGCGGGTGCATCATGTCGGCACGCTGCCAGAACTTGAAACCGAAATGACAGAATTCACGGCAGGGTTCGACCGTCGCCGCGCCGGATGGAGCCCGGACAGGGTCGATGCGCTTGTCTGGGCGCTGACCGCGCTGATGCTGCATGGCGAGGCGGGCAGCCCCCGCTTGCGGCGTCTCTAATCCACTGAATGAGAGGGAACAGGGTGAAAGCGAACAGCTCAATTTTGCGCCGCCGGGCAAGGCGTGCCGCCCCTGCGCGCAAGGACAGCGCAACAGGCCCGATGATCGCACTGCACCGGCAGGGACTGCCGGTCTGGACACCGCGCAACTACGCGGAACTGGCGCGGGAGGGGTTTGCACGCAATGCGGTGGCCTATCGCTGTGTGCGGTTGATTGCCGAAAGCGCGGCGGCGTTGCCCTGGCTGCTTTATGAGCGGCGTGAGGGACGCACCTATGAGCTTGACGATCACCCGCTGCTTGCACTGCTTGCAAATCCTAATCCGCTACAAAGCGGCCCTGAATTGATGGAAGCCTGGTACGGGTTTCTGATGATTTCGGGCAATGCCTATCTTGAGGCGGTGGATGTCGCCGCCCAACCGCGCGAGCTTTATGCGTTGCGGCCGGACCGGATGTCGTTGATCCCCGGGCCGCGCGGTTGGCCCGTGGCGTATGAATATAAGGCAGGCGGCGGCAAGGTCCGGTTCGACATCGACCGCGCCGCGGGGCGCGATCCGATCCTGCATCTGCGGCTGTTTCATCCACTGAATGACTATTACGGTTTCTCGCCGATCGAGGCGGCCGCCGCCGGGATCGATATCCATAATGCGGCGGGCAGCTGGAACAAGGCGCTGCTCGACAATGGCGCACGCCCGTCCGGGGCGCTGATCTATCACGGGGCGGACGGTCAGGCCAATCTGAGTGAGGAGCAGTTCGCGCGGCTGAAATCCGAGTTGGGCGATAATTATCAGGGTACTGCCAATGCGGGGCGTCCGCTCCTGCTTGAAGGTGGGCTTGACTGGAAAGAGATGTCGTTCAATCCAAAAGATATGGATTTCATCCAGTCAAAGAATATATCCGCGCGCGAAATCGCCGCCGCTTTCGGGGTGCCGCCCATGCTGCTCGGTATCACCGGCGACAACACCTATGCGAACTATCAGGAAGCGAACCGTGCCTTTTACCGGCAGACGGTGCTGCCGCTCGCCGGCAAGGCTGCGCGTGCACTGAGTGCGTGGCTTGGTCCGCGTTTCGGCGGTGATTTGCGGCTCTGGTATGATGCGGATCAGGTGGAGGCGCTGTCCTATGACCGCGAGCTGCTTTGGAAAAGGGTGCGCAGCGCCGATTTCCTGACGGTGAATGAAAAGCGCGCGGCGCTTGGCTACGCACCCATTGCGGGGGGCGATGCGCTCCCGGAAAACAGCGATTGATGCCCCGGAAAACAGCGATTGATGCCCCGGAAAACAGCGATTGATGCCAATGAGTATTTCTGAAGACAAGAACCACAATGTCTGGCGGATCGACCGGCGGGTGCCGGCGATGATGTTTGTAATGCTGGCTTTACAGATCGGTGCCGCACTTGTCTGGGCGGGTGCTGTCGGGCAGCGGATCGACCGGCTGGAAGCGGCGACCGATGATCAGGCCGTACTTGTCGAGCGGACGGTGCGGCTGGAGGAACAGCTGCGCCATGCGCTTGGTCTGCTGGACCGGATAGAGGGAAAGATCGACAAGATTGACAGCCGCTCAAGGTGATTTTCAAGGGCTTACCGCAAGCGCCGCAGCCATGCTAGGTTGCCCGCAAATTTGCCGCGATGGCGGCCTTTTGTTGCGGAGCATGACTGATGGATTTATCGCTGACGCCTGACATAAAGGCGTTTCAAGAAGAAGTGCGGGATTTTATCCGCGAGAACCTGCCCGAGGACATTATCGAGCGTAATCCGGTGGGCTTTTCCTCGAACAAGGAAAATATTCGCCGCTGGCACAGGATTCTGCATGACAAGGGCTGGGTCTCGCCGAGCTGGCCGGTCGAATATGGCGGCACCGGATGGAGCGCCACCCAGAAGTTCATTTTCGATGAGGAACTGAGCACCTGTGGCGCGCCGCGGCTTCTGCCTTTCGGTTTGTCGATGGTGGGACCGGTCATCTACAGCTTCGGTACAGAAGAACAGAAGCAGCAGCATCTGCCCGGTATCCGTTCGGGCGATACCTGGTGGTGCCAGGGCTATTCCGAGCCCGGGGCGGGATCTGATCTTGCCAACCTCAAGACGACAGCGGTGCGTGATGGCGACCACTATATCGTCAACGGCCAGAAGATCTGGACGAGCTATGCTCATCAGGCGGACTGGATTTTCTGTCTTGTGCGGACCGACCCGGATGTGAAGCCGCAGGAAGGGATTTCCTTTCTGCTGATCGATATGAAGACGCCCGGTGTCGAGGTGAAGCCGATCGTGTCGATCGACGGTTTGCACCATCTGAATGAAACATTCTTTTCCGATGTCCGGGTGCCGGTGGAAAACCGGATCGGTGAGGAGAATAAGGGGTGGACTTACGCGAAGTTCCTGCTGATGCATGAGCGGACGAGTATTGCCGGGGTGGCTGCCTCGCGCCAGAATCTGCAACGTATCCGACAGATCGCGACACAGCCGCTGCCCGGTGCGGGTACCGCGCTGATTGCGGATCCCGATTTCGCGCGCAAGCTGGCGGAAATCGACGTCAAGCTGACCGCGCTGGAATACACCAATCTGCGCAGCCTGTCCGATCAGGAAGCAGGGCGGCCAATGGGGGCCGAAACCTCGATGCTGAAGATTGTCGGGACCGAGGTGCAGCAGGCGCTGCAGGAACTCGCAGTCGAGGCGGCAGGCATTTATATGGCGCCCTATGTGCCCCAGGCATTCGAGGGCAGCTGGAATGAACCGCCCATCGGCCCTGACTGGGCGATGGCTGCGACCGGACAATATAGTTTCGGTCGGGCGGCCACGATCTATGGCGGGTCGAATGAAATTCAGCGTGGCGTTATTGCCAAGGCGGTGCTTGGCCTGTGATGAGATGATGAACGGCTGACGACGTTCTTCCCTGCCCGGCCCGCGGGCGTAACGCGGGCCGGGATCGCAAACTTGAAAGGCGGTGTTCCGAAAGGAGCGCCGCCTTTTCTTTTCGCGCCCCCTCTTTTCGCGCCCCTGAGGGCGAGGTGTCATGGAGCAAAAATGCCAAGCGATATTTATTCAACGCAAGCCGGGAAATCATTCAAGCCAGCAAATGCGGCGCCGGAGATGAAATTCACGCGTCTGGCGGTGGAACGGGTCGCCCCTGATGGCGCCTTTGAAGGTTATGCCAGCGTCTTTGGCGTTACTGACCAGGGCGGCGATATCGTTGCGCCGGGGGCGTTTCGCCGCTCGCTCGAAAAGCGGCCCGCTGCGCAGATCCGCATGCTGTGGCAGCACGATCCGGCTGAGCCCATCGGGATTTGGGATGACATCGTCGAGGATGCGCACGGCCTGCGCGTTCATGGCCGGCTGCTGCCTGAGATTGCGCGTGCGCGGGAGCTGCTGTCGCTGATGCGCGCCGGCGCGGTTGACGGGCTGTCGATCGGGTTTCGGACGATCCGCGCGCGCCGGCAGGCGGGGCAGGCGGCGCGCACGCTGATCGAAGTGGATTTGTGGGAAATCTCTGTCGTGACATTTCCCATGAATGAAAGCGCGCGGATCGCGGCGGTCAAGCAGATCGGCACGCTGCGCGAATTTGAAGCCTTTCTGCGGGATGCAGGCGGGTTCACCAGGGCGGAGGCCAAACGCCTCGCCGCCCGGGGTTATGCGGGGATTGCGGAACAGCGGGATGCTGAGCCCGAACTTGCGCAATTTGCGCAAACGATCCGGCGCGCCAAACAGACATTGCAACTGAAAGGATGAACAGGTGAGCAACCACTATGACGGCGCGACCCGCGCCCCCGAAAACAAAAGCCTCAACCGCCCCGCAATCGGGGAGGTGAGCGCCGCCTTTTCGGAATTTATGGAAAGTTTCGAGGAATTCAAATCGGCCAATGACCGCCGGCTTGCGGAGCTTGAAAGCCGTTCGGGAAGCGACGCCGTGACCGAAGAAAAGGTCAGGCGGATCAATGATGCGCTCGATACCCAGAAGCGTGCGCTTGACGAATTAACGCTGGCGCGCGCGCGGCCCGCGCTTGCGGGCCAGGAAGAGAGGGGCGGCCCGCAGTCGCCCTTTGCGCGCGAACATAAGGCAGGCTTTGAAGGTTATATGCGCGCAGGCGCCGATTACGGTCTGCGCGCGCTTGAGGCGAAGGCCCTGTCTGTCGGTTCGAACCCCGATGGCGGTTATCTTGTGCCTGAAGAAACCGAAACGGCCATCGATGGTCTGTTGCGCAAGGCCTCGCCGATCCGGGCATTGGCTACGGTCCGCAAGATCAGCGGCAACAGCTACAAAAAGCCGTTTGCGACGAGCGGCACCGCCACGGGCTGGGTCGCCGAAACCGGCGCGCGGGCGCAAACCGATACACCGACCCTGGCCGAGCTCGATTTTCCGGCGATGGAGCTTTATGCCATGCCCTCGGCAACCCAGGCCCTGCTCGACGATGCGGCGGTCGATACCGAAGCCTGGCTTGCCGAAGAGGTGCAGGCCGCCTTCGCCGAACAGGAAAGCACAGCGTTTGTGAGCGGTGACGGGGTGAACAAGCCGAAAGGTTTCCTTGATTACACCACGGTCGCGAATGCGAGCTGGAGCTGGGGCAATGTCGGCTATGTGGCATCGGGCGCGGCGGGCGCATTCGCAGCCTCTGACCCCGGTGATACGCTGATCGATCTGATCTACAGCCTGCGGCAGGCTTATCGCGGCAATGCGCATTGGGTGTTGAACCGGAATGTCCAGGCGGAAATCCGCAAATTCAAGGACGCGGACGGCAATTATCTCTGGCAGCCGGGCTTGCAGGCTGGGCAGCCCGCTTCCCTGCTTGGCTACCCGGTGAGCGAATCGGAGGATATGCCCGATATTGCTGCCGACAGCCTGAGCATTGCCTTTGCCGATTTCCGGCATGCCTATCTCATTGTCGACCGGCTCGGCGTACGGGTGTTGCGTGATCCGTATACGGCAAAACCCTACGTGCTGTTTTATACAACCAAGCGGGTTGGCGGCGGCATCCAGAATTTCGAGGCGATCAAGCTGATGAAATTCGCGACAAGCTGAGTTGCGGTACATGGCGCGGGAGTGGCGATGATCCTCTCCCGCGCCACATTCCTTCTGACAACCGTTATGCATTCTGTGCCGCGCGGGGTTCATTGATATGCCGATAAATTACAGCCTGAAACCGCTGACGCCGCCGGTTGCCGAACCGGTCAGCGAGGCAGACGCGATGGCGCATCTGCGCCTTGAGACGAGCGGGGAAAGCGCCCTGATTGCGCGGCTGATCACCGTCGCGCGCATGCAGGCCGAAACATGGACAGGGCGTGCCCTGATCACGCAAAGCTGGCGCTGGTCGCTTGACCGCTGGCCTGCCGGTCGCGCCGGGATACTCACAATTCCCAAGCCGCCGCTACAATCGGTCGATCAGATCCTGCTGTTTGACGGTCAGGGCCAGGCGGCGGTGTGGGATCAGCAGAATTACGAGGTGGATGCGGGCAATGATTCCGCGCGATTGATCCCGCGCACCGGTGTTCTGCCTCCAAGCCCCGGGCGCCGTGCAGCGGGCATTGCGATAGATTTCAGCTGCGGTTATGGCGCTGTGGGGACCGATATCCCTGCCCCCATCCGCCAGGCGATCCTGATGCTGATTGCCCATTATTACGAAAATCGCGAACTGGCCGCCCCCGCCACGGGGATGGCGCCGGTGCCGCAGGGACCCGCGGCATTGCTTGCCCCCTATAAGGTTGTGAGGCTTTAGCGATGATCGGTGATTTACGGCATCGCGTGACCTTGCAGCAGGTGGTTGATGTGCCCGATGCCGGTGGCGGCAGCACGCAAAGCTGGCAGGATGTCGCCACGCTATGGGCGGAAATCTTGCCACTGTCAGGGGGCGAGGATGTCCGCGCCATGGCGGTCTCTTCCACGCAGAAATACCGGCTGCGGCTGCGCTATCGTGCCGATATCACGCCTGCACAGCGCTTCGTCCGCGATGCGCAGATCTTGAATATTCGCGCGGTGCGTGATCGCGACGGGCGCGGGCGTTGGATCGAGTGTCTGTGCGAAGCGGGCGTCGCCGACTGACGTTTGCGATCTGACATGGGGTCCCGACATATCCGGACCCGGATTATTCACAAATAAAAGGGGACAGCCCATGACAGCGGCCGGATGGGAGCTGCAAAAGGCAATCTTTGCGCAGCTCGACGGTAATTTAAGCTCTGCCGTCTATGACCATGTGCCCTCGCACGCCCCGTTTCCCTTCATCGTCGTGGGCGATGCGACGGCAAATGACTGGGGCGCGGGTGATCTCGACGGCGAGGAGCATGCACTCAGTATCCATATCTGGTCGCGTTATCACGGGCGGATGCAGATGAAGCAGATGATGGGGGAGATCAAGGCCGCGCTGGCGCAGCCGCTGCCTGCACTCGCCGGGCATGTTCTTGTCGATCTCCGTTTTGTCTTTGCCGACGAATTTCCGGACCCTGACGGTATTTCCCGTCACGGGGTCGTCAGGTTTCGCGCACTAACCCATCCGGTTTAGGCGCAATTTCAACTAACTTTCCAGGAGGCGCATATGGCGGCGCAAAAAGGCAGGGAACTGCTGCTCAAGGTCGATGGAACAGGTGCGGGCGCGTTCAGCACGGTGGCGGGACTGCGGACCCGCAGTCTGAGCCTGAATGCCCGGCCGGTCGATATCACCAATGCGGATTCGGCGAATGGCTGGCGCGAAACGCTTGCCGGCGCGGGTGTCAAAAGCGCAGCGGTAAGCGGGTCGGGTGTGTTCCTGGATGCGGCAGCTGATGAAACCGCACGCGGCTATTTCTTTAACGGCACGATCCGCGAATGGCAGATTATTTTGCCCGATTTCGGGACGATCGAAGGTTTGTTCCAGATCACGGGCCTCGAATTCAACGGCGATCACGACGGCGAAGTAAGTTACAGCCTGTCGCTTGAAAGTGCCGGCGAACTGACCTTTACGGCGGTGTGACCATGGCAAACCGGCATCGTGGCGAAGTTACCGCCCATTTCGGGGGCAAGCCCTATCGGTTGTGTCTGACACTCGGCGCGCTTGCCGAACTGGAGGATCGTCTGGGTGAGGAAGATATCCTGGCGCTTGCCCGCCGTTTCGAGAACGGGCGGATCAGCGCGCGTGAAGCGCTGGCGGTGATTGCGGCGGGCTTGCGTGGCGGCGGGCATGTGCTGTCCGATGCTGAAATCGACACATTGACTGCGGGCGAAAGCGTGCCCGGCTGGCTTGGGATCGTTATCGATCTGCTGCAGGCCGCTTTTGGCGTTGCGGTGGTGGGGGATGAGGGGCTTGAACCGGCAGCGGAGGGCGCATCTTCCGCCCCTTTCCCTGGCGGCGGGTGATGCAGGCGGGGCTTGGTCTGCTGCGTTTGCCGCCCGCCGATTTCTGGGGGATGAGCCTTGTCGAACTGCAATTGGCGGTTGACGGCATGTCGGGCCCCGCATGCCGTGGCGCGGGCATAACGCCGGCTTCGCGGGCTGATCTTGCGCGGCTGCGCGCCCGCTTTCCCGATGATGCCCAGCCCGAATAGTCGCAACAAGTGAGAAAAGATATGGATGACAGGCGCGATCTGACCGCCGCCGGGCAGAAGATGCAGCTCGATCTCGGCTCGGACCGGCTCAAACGCGATTTGACGGAATTGCGTGTGCGTACCCGCGAGTTTCGCGAGGATCTGCGCGAGGTGTCGCGCGCCGGGCGGGAAACGGGGCAGACGCTGAGCCGCGCCTTCGGTGATGCGATCCTGCGCGGTAAAAACCTGTCCGATGTGTTCAAGGGGTTGGCCCTGCGGTTGGGCGAACAGGCGCTGAACCGTGCGCTTGATCCGGTGGGCGATGCGCTTGGCACTGCGCTGAGCAGCGGGCTGGAAGGTGTGTTCGCGCGCGGTTTTTCCGCTATCCGCGCGAATGCCAAAGGCAATGCGTTCGCAAACGGCAAAATTGTCCCGTTGGCGCGCGGAGGTGTTGTCGATGGTCCGACTTTCTTTCCCATGCGCAGTGGCGAGACAGGCTTGATGGGTGAAGCAGGGCCCGAGGCCATCATGCCGCTTGCCCGTGGCGCAGATGGCAGGCTGGGCGTACGTACCCAGGGCGGCAGCGGCGGTACTGCGCCAGTCACGATTAATTTCAATGTCACGACGCCGGATGCCGCAAGTTTCCGCCGTTCAGAATCGCAGATCGCGGCCATGCTCAATCGGATGGCCGAGCGTGGCGCGCGCAACCGGTAAGAAGGGGCGGGATGATGAGCTTTCATGAAGTGCGCTTTCCTACCGGCATCAGCCTGGGGTCGCGCGGTGGGCCCGAGCGGCGCACGGAAATTGTCACGCTTGCCAGCGGGTATGAAGAACGCAACAGCCCGTGGGCGGATTCGCGGCGTCTTTTCAATGCGGGGTACGGCGTTCGCTCGCTTGACGATATCTATCTCGTCATCGCGTTTTTCGAAGCGCGTCGCGGCCGGCTGCATGGTTTCCGGTTCCGCGATTTCGGCGACTGGAAATCCGGTGTGCCGGGCGGTCTTGTCACACCGATGGACCAGCCGCTCGGGACAGGCGATGGCGTTGCCACGCAATTCAAACTGACCAAGACATATTCAAGCGGCGGCGAAAGTTATATTCGCCGGATCGCCAAGCCCGTCGCCGGCACGGTGCGGATCGCCAGCGATGCGTTCGAGTTGAGTGCGGGGACCGATTTCGCTGTCGATAGCAGCACAGGCGAGGTGACTTTTACCGCACCGCCTGCCGCCGGTGAGGTGCTGACCGCGGGGTTTGAATTCGATGTGCCGGTGCGGTTTGACCAGGACCGGCTGGAGATTGACCTCGCCAGTTTCAATGCCGGGCAAATCCCCGATATTCCGCTGCGGGAGATCAGGCTGTGAAAGATATCGATCCGGAATTTGCAGCGCATCTGAGTAGCGGTGTCACGACGATCTGTCATTGCTGGAAACTGACGCGGCGTGACGGGACAAGCCAGGGCTTTACCGATCACGACCGGGATCTGAGTTTTGACGGGGTGAGCTATGCCGCGGTCAGCGGCTTCACCGCCGGCATGATCGAAACCTCGCTCGGGCTGAATGTCGATAACCTCGAAGCGGTGGGCGCGCTCAGCGATTTGAGCATCAGCGAGGCGGACCTTGCGTCAGGTCTTTATGATGATGCGGCAATCGTGATCTATCGCGTGAATTGGCAAGATACAGATCAGCGCGTCGTCATGCGCGCGGGCAATCTGGGTGAGGTGACGCGCGGCGCAGGCGAATTCCGCGCCGAATTGCGCGGGCTTGCGCATCGCCTCAACCAACCCCAGGGGCGGCTGTTTCAATATGGTTGCGATACGGATCTGGGGGCGCCGCGTTGCGGTGTCGATCTGAGCGATCCCGATTTTGTCGGCGCTGGCAGTGTTGCAACCCCGACCGCGCCCGATATCCGTCGCCATTTCACGGCATTGTCGCTTGGCGGCTTTGCCAATGGCTGGTTCAGTCGTGGACGGCTCTTGTGGCAGTCCGGCAGCAATGCGGGACTTGCGATGGAAGTCAAGTTGCACACCAGTTCCGCCGGGATTGTCAGTCTGGAGTTATGGCGCGACATGCCGGCCGATATCGCTGCCGGTGACGGTTTTACGGTGACGGCAGGATGCGACAAACAGTTCAGCACCTGCAGCGCGAAATTTGCCAATGCAGTTAATTTTCGCGGTTTTCACCTGATGCCGGGGAATGACTGGGTGCAGTCCTATCCTTCTCAGGGCGAAGGCAATGACGGGAGCAGTTTGCGATGAATGCGGACCGAATTATTGCGGCGGCGCGCGGCTGGATTGGCACTCCTTATCAGCATCAGGCTTCGTGCAAGGGGGCGGGATGCGATTGTCTGGGGCTTATTCGCGGGGTGTGGCGCGAGCTGTATGGCAGCGAACCTGAAACGCCGCCGCCTTACGCGATGGACTGGGCTGAAACCGGTGGCGCGGAAACCATGCGGGATGCCGCGCGGCGACATCTGCAGGCGATCGCTGTCGATGCGGCGGGGCCGGGTGATGTGTTGCTGTTCCGGCTGCTTCGCCGGGGACCGGCGCGGCATGCGGGAATTCTTAGCGGCAAGGACACGTTGATCCATGCCTATTCGGGATTTGCCGTGCGGGAAGAACCGCTCGGCCAGTGGCGGCGGCGCATTGCCTTCGCCTTCCGTTTCCCTGCGTCCGGCGCATCTGCCTCCTAATTCAGGATACATGCAATATGGCAACTTTGGTGCTGACATCGGCGGCCAGCGCGTATGCCGGGTCTGCCGGGCTTGGCTTTATGGCGACGACCGCGCTTGCGGTGGGGGCCGGGCTTGTGGGTGGCGTCATCGATCAGGCGTTGTTCGGCGGCAACGGGCGGGGCCGTCAGGTCGAAGGGCCGCGCATTGATGAACTGCAGCTTCAGACATCGAGCGAAGGCGCGCCGATCCCGCGTATCTATGGCCGCGCGCGGCTTTCGGGACAGATGATCTGGGCGGCAAAATTTAAAGAACTCGTCTCCACCCGCACCACACAAAGCAGTGGCGGCGGCGGTGGCGGCGGCAAGGGGTTTGGCGGTGGGGGCGGATCGGCGGGCAACAGCACCGTCACAGAATACAGCTATTTCGCTCGCTTCGCCGTTGGGCTTTGCGAGGGGGAGATCACCCGTGTCGGGCGGATCTGGGCGGATGGCAAATTACTTGACCTGTCAGCCGTCAATTTTCGCGTTTATCGCGGTACCGAGACGCAGCAGCCCGACCCGCTGATCGAGGCGATAGAGGGAACCGGCAATGCCCCTGGGTTTCGCGGCCTTGCCTATGTGGTGTTCGAGGATTTGCCGCTTGCGGATTTCGGGAACCGGGTGCCGCAGCTCAGCTTCGAAGTGTTTCGCGGATTAAGCGATGTGGAAGGGTTGATCCGGGGGATTGACCTTATTCCAGGGTCGACGGAGTTCGGCTATGACCCGCAGGTGCAGATCAAGGATCTTGGCAGTGGTCGTACAGGGCCGGAAAATCAGAATAACAATAGCGGCTATTCCGATTGGGACCTTGCTCTTGATCAGCTGGCGGACAGCTGTCCTGACTGCGGCAGTGTCGCGCTTGTCGTCAGCTGGTTCGGTTCCGATCTGAGAGCCGCTCACTGTCTGATCCGTCCCGGTGTCGAGACTTATGACAAGATCACCGCCCCCGATGCCTGGTCGGTGAGTGGTGTTGTGCGCGGCACTGCCTATCTGGTCAGCCAATCGGGCGGTGCGCCGGCCTTTGGCGGTACGCCCTCCGACGGCAGTGTGATCCGCGCCATACAGGATCTCAAGGCGCGCGGCTATCGGGTGCTCTTCTATCCGTTTGTGATGATGGATATTGCCGCGGGCAACAGCTTGCCTGACCCCTATAGCGGGGCAGCGGGGCAGCCGCTTTATCCCTGGCGTGGCCGGATTACTTGCGAGCCCGCGCCCGGCGAGGCGGGCAGCCCTGATAACAGTGCCGCCGTCACAGCGCAGGTGAATGCGTTTTTCGGTGGTGCGGCGGTGAGCGACTTCACGGCCTCGGCGATGTCTGTTGGCTATAGCGGGGCGCCTGAATGGAGCCTGCGCCGCATGATCCTGCATTATGCGCATCTTTGCGCGCTTGCGGGCGGGGTGGACGGCTTTCTCATCGGGTCGGAACTGCGCGGGTTGACGCAATTGCGCGCAGGCGGGGGCAGTTATCCGGCCGTTGCGCAGCTTAAAACGCTGGCCGCCGATGTGCGCGCCGTGTTGGCATCGGCGAAAATCTCCTATGCGGCGGACTGGTCGGAATATTTCGGGCACCATCCGAATGACGGATCAGGGGATGTCTATTTTCATCTCGATCCGCTTTGGGCTGATCCGAATATCGACTTCATCGGTATTGATAACTACATGCCATTGAGTGACTGGCGCGACGGGGAGGCGCATCTCGATGCCGCTGAAGCGCCCGCGATCTATGACCTTGATTATCTGAAAGGCAATATCGCCGCTGGCGAGGGGTATGACTGGTATTATGCGAGCCAGTCCGATCGCGAAAGTCAGATCCGTACACCGATCACCGATGGCGCTTATGGCAAGCATTGGGTGTTCCGGTACAAGGATCTGTGGAACTGGTGGGGGAATACGCATGTTAACCGTCCCGGCGGTATCGAGGCGGGATCCGCAACCGAATGGGTGCCGCAGTCAAAGCCCGTCTGGTTCACAGAAATCGGCTGTCCAGCGGTTGATAAGGGGACCAATGAACCCAACAAATTCATCGATGTAAAATCATCCGAAAGCGGAGCGCCGCATTTTTCCTCAGGCCGTCCGGATGATCTGATCCAGCGGCGCTATTTGCAGGCGGTGCATCAGTTCTGGGATCCGGCAAACCCTGAATATGTTGCAGGCAATAATCCGCTCTCCACCGTCTATGGCGGGCCGATGGTCGATCCGGACAATCTGCATGTATGGAGCTGGGATGCACGGCCCTGGCCCGATTTTCCCGCACGCGGCAGCTTGTGGGCGGATGCGGGGAACTGGCGTCTGGGTCACTGGGTCAACGGCCGGCTCGGTGCGGTGCCGCTGCGCGAGCTTGTCGAGCGGTTACTGGCGGATTACGGCTTCGCCGATTTCGATGCCGCAGGACTTGTCGGGGTGGTGGATGGTATCGTGATCGACCGGATCATGTCGGCGCGTGATGTGCTGCAGCCCTTGGCGCAGGCGTTTTTCTTCGATCCGTGTGAAGAAGGCATGACGATCAGCTTTCGGCATCGTTCGGCCGCGCAGATGATCGATCTTTCCCCCGATGCAATTGTTGCGGCCGGTGCCGGTGGGGAAAGCGATGTCGCGGTGGCGCGGTCGCAGGAGACCGATCTGCCATTGTCGCTCAAGCTGCAATATATCGACGGCAATGCGGATTATCGGCGCGGCAGTGCCGAATCGCGCAAACTGTCGGGCAATAGCGCCCGCGTCGCGAGCATGAATTTACCGCTTGTCATGGGCCAGTCCGATGCCCAGCGCATAGCCGACAGCCTGTTGCAGGAAATCTGGGCAGGGCGGGAGCGGCTGCGCCTGTCATTTCCGCCGTCGCGGCTTGCCGCCTCGCCCGGTGATGTCATCAACTGGCAGGCGAATGGCACATCGCAAAAATTCCGTATCGAGAGTATTGAGGATGGTGCCGACCGTCCGGTGGAGGCGATGCGTATCGAAAGTGGTATTTATCAGCAGCTTACCGGTCCCGAACGTGCCATCGCAGTACCGCCGCCCGCCGCTTTGGGGCCGCCATTGACAGAATTTCTTGATTTGCCGCTATTGAGCGGGAACGAGACGGCGCATGCGGTGCGGATCGCCGCCTTTGCCGATCCGTGGCCGGGCGGCGTTGCCATTTACCGCAGCCCCTCAAGCACCGGCTTTGTGTGGGACAGCCTCGCCGATGCGCCGGCCGTTATCGGGGAAAGTGATGCAGATTTCTTTGCCGGTCCGGCCGGGCGGTGGGACAGAGGCAATGCGCTGTTTGTCACCCTTTATGGCGGCACGCTGCAATCGCATGACGACCTTGCCGTGCTGGCCGGGGCGAATGTTGCCGCGATCCGCAACGGCGCAGGGATATGGGAAGTGTTCCAGTTTGCGGAGGCGGAGCTGATTGGTCCAAATCAATACAAGCTCAGCCGGTTGTTGCGCGGCCAGGCGGGGACCGAGATGGCGATGGCATCGCCGGTTTTGGCGGGCGCGCGATTTGTCCTGCTCGACGGTGCGGTGATGCCGTCGGGTATGGGCGCTGAACAGCGTGGTCTGCCGCTTAATTGGCGTTATGGCCCGGCGGGCCGTCCGATTGATGATTTTACCTATCAGACAAAGGCTTATACCCCGCAAGGGGTGGGTCTGCGGCCTTTCAGCCCGGTGCATGTGCGTGCTGTACGGGATCCGTCAAGTTTCGATCTCACGATTTCCTGGGTGCGGCGCACCCGCATCGGTGGCGATAGCTGGGCACAGACAGAAGTGCCGCTCGGCGAGGCGAGCGAGCGGTATGAGATTGATATTCGCGATGGCGGACAAACCATCCGTACCCTGCAATGCGATACGCCGCAAATCGTCTATACCGCAGCTCAGCAGAATGCGGATTTTGCGGGTGGCGCCCCGGTATCGCCCTTGTCGATTGCGGTTTATCAGATATCGGAAAGTTATGGGCGCGGTTCCGCGCGGGAGGTAACGCTTTATGTCTAATACAGCCAATCTCGGTATCGCCTATCTCGAGGCGGCACAGTCGCAAAAGCATGTCACCATGAACGATGCGCTCGATTTGCTTGATGCGCTTGTGCAGCTTGCGGTGAAAACACATAATCTGGTAACGCCGCCTGCGACGCCGCAGGAGGGGGACCGGCATATCGTCGGCGCGGGGGCGGGCGGCGGCTGGAGCGGCCAGGACGGCAATGTCGCAGTCTGGCAGGCTGGCGCCTGGCGTTTTCATACGCCGCGCGCGGGCTGGCGTGCCTTTATCGAAACTGACACCGCATTATCGTTGCATGACGGGGCAGGCTGGTCGGATATCTGGCGTAAAACCGGATTTACGGTGGCGCAGGCACCGTTTGGCGCTGCGACCGATTTCCACATATTGGAGGAGGAGCATACGCTTGCCCAGGCCGCCACATCCGATACAACTATCGTAATTCCTGCCCGTGCGATCGTGCATGGGGTGACGGTTCGCGTCTCCGAAGCAGTGACCGGAGCCACCTCCTTTGATTGCGGGATTGCGGGGGAGACGAGCAAATATGGCGGCTCGCTCGGAATATCATTGGGCAGTAGCAATATCGGCGTGACGGGGCCCACCGCATTTTATTCGGATACCGCAATCCGGTTAAGCGCAAACGGCGCGGATTTTACCGGCGGCAAGGTACGGGTGGCGATCCACTATATGCACCTCAGCGCGGCTGACTAGGCCACCGGTTCGGGAGATCGCCAGCGGCAGGGGGGCGCCGATCGGTTCTGTGTACATCTTCGCTTTTTCTGTCCATGATGGCGCAAATTCAAAATTGCGGTTGGTGGGGAGAAATCGATGAACCGATTGGATAATAAAGTTGCGCTGATTACCGGTGGCGCGCGCGGGCTGGGCGGTGCAATGGCGCACAAAATGGCCGCCGCCGGTGCAAAAGTGCTGATCACGGACCTGCTTGAAGAGGCAGGGGCCGAAACTGCCGAAGCCATTCAGAATGCAGGCGGTACGGCGATTTTCATGCGCCACGATGTAACTGATGAAGGGCAATGGGCGGCGGCGATCGCGCTTGCCGTCGACAAGCTGGGCGGGCTTGATATCCTTGTCAACAATGCAGGCATCGCCTCTGACGGAACGCCATTAGAGCATCTGTCGCTCGATGCCTGGCGCAAGGTGATTGCGGTTGATCTGGACAGCCTTTTCCTTGGGATCAAGCATGCGATACCGCCAATGCGCGAACGTGCGGGCCAATGGGCAGGTGGCGGATCGATCATCAATATTTCCTCGATCTACGGCATTGTCGGTTCGCCCGGCGCGGCCTCCTATCACGCGGCGAAGGGCGGGGTGCGTCTGTTGACCAAGGCAGCCGCACTTGAACTTGCACCGGCCAAGATCCGGGTGAATTCGGTTCATCCGGGCTTTATCGAAACCGATATGGTGCGCGAAGGCATCCGCAAGATGGCAGGGGCGGGACTTGGCATCGGGGAAAATGAAATGAAACAGGAATTGACCAATCGCCACCCCATCGGCCGGATGGGCGTGCCGGTGGATATCGCCAATGCCGTGCTTTTCCTCGCATCGGATGATTCCGCCTTTATGACGGGTACTGAAGTGGTCGTCGACGGCGGCTATACGGCGCAATAGGCAATAAAAACAAATCGATAAGAGCAGAGGGAGGAATTGTGATGAATAGTGTCGAAGGAAAAATTGCGCTTGTCAGCGGCGGGGCACGCGGGCTTGGTGGCATGTCGGCCAGGAAACTGGCCGAAGCTGGCGCAAAGGTTGTGATTACCGATATTCGTGAAGAAGAAGCTGCCGAAACGCTCGATGTGATTGCAAAGGCTGGCGGGACGGCCAAATTCATCCGCCATGACGTGGCAATTGAGGAAGAATGGGCTGCGGCGGTCAAATTTGCTGTCGACGAGTTTGGCGGGCTCGACATCGTCGTCAATAATGCCGGCGTGGCGAGCGCTGCACGGCCACTCGAAGAGCTGTCGCTTGATTCCTGGCGGCGGCTGATGAGTATCAATCTTGATGGGGTGTTCCTTGGCATCAAACATGCCATTCCGCCGATCAGGGAACGCGCGGGGCGTTGGCCGGGCGGCGGTTCGATTATCAATATTTCCTCGATCATGGGGTTCATCGGCGGGGCGCGGTCTGCCGCTTATTGTGCAAGCAAGGGCGGGGTGCGGCTTCTGACAAAGGCTGCGGCGCTTGAACTCGCGCCGGCCAAGATCCGGGTGAATTCTGTTCATCCGGGCTTTATCGATACGCCGCTCCTGCGCGGCGGTGTGGAAGCGGCTGACAAACGCATGGAAGGCGGCGGTCAGCATTTCATTGATGGCATCGTTGCGCGGCATCCGATCGGCCGCCTTGGTCAGGAGGAAGACATTGCCAATGCGGTTCGTTTCCTGGCATCTGACGATTCCGCTTTCATGACCGGGACGGAAGTCGTGGTCGATGGCGGCTATCTGGCGCAGTAAGACGGGAACAGGAGAGAACGATGAATAGAGTCGATGGCAAGATTGCGCTGATTTCCGGCGCAGCGCGGGGACTTGGCGCGCAGGCGGCAAAGGTATTTACGCAGAATGGCGGCAAAGTCGTGATCACTGATCTGCTGGAGGATCAGGGGCATGCGACCGTTGAGGAAATCAAGAAAGCCGGTGGCGAAGCCATATTCGTTCGTCATGATGTGACAAAGGAGGAGGACTGGCAGACCGCCGTCAAAACCGGCGTCGATCATTTTGGCGGGCTTGATGTGCTCGTCAATAATGCAGGGATTTTCTTCCTCAAGCCGACCGAGGAAATGACGCTCGATGATTGGCACCGGATGATTTCGGTCAATCTTGACGGGGTCTTTCTGGGGACCAAAACGGCGCTGCCGGAATTGAAGAAAAGCGCGGCAAAAGCCAAAGTCGGCAGCGCGATTGTCAACCTTTCCTCGATCGCGGGCATTACCGGTGCATATAACGGGTCGGCCTATTGCATGAGCAAGGGCGGGGTGCGGCTTTATACCAAGGCTTGCGCACTTGAATTCGCACCGCATCGGATCCGGGTGAATTCGATCCATCCCGGTCTTATCGACACGGATATGGGACGGCAGGTGATCGATGATATTTCGGGCGGCGGAGCAGCCAGCAATGCGGTACGCGATGCAATGGTGTCGGCGCATCCGCTTGGCCGGCTGGGTGTGCCCCTCGACATTGCCAACGGGATTGTTTTCCTCGCCTCCGACGATGCCGCTTTTATGACCGGGTCAGAGCTGGTCGTCGATGGTGGTAATACTGCTCAGTAGTCGGGTGATCCAGGCGCGGGGTCGGGTTCGTTCCGGCCCCGCCGCCATTCAGGGTTTCAGCCCCATTTCTCAACAAGATATTCGCCGATCCGGTCGAGTGCCTGCGTCCCCTCGGGCAGCATCTGATAGAATAGCTGCCAGACATGGATCATCTCATCCCAAACCTCGAGCGTGACATCGACGCCGGCTGATTTTGCCCGCTCCGCAAGTGTCAGCGAGTCGTTCAGCAATGTTTCGTGATCCCCCACCTGAACCAGCATCGGCGGCAGGTTCTGGAGATCGGCAAATAGCGGTGAGGCAAGCGGTGTTTTCGGGTCCGCGCCGTTCAGATAAAGCCCTGCCATCATCAGCAGCATGTCTTTCTGCACCATGGGATCCTGTTCAGCGCGGGTCGTCATGGTCTCGGATTCGCCCGTCAGATCGCTCCATGGGCTGAGAAGTGCCGCAGTTTTCGGCAGCGGCAAGCCCGCATCGCGCAATGAGACAAGCGTGGCGACGCTTAATCCACCGCCTGCTGAATCCCCCGAAATTGCAAGTTTCTCGGGCGCGTAACCCTGCGAAAGAAGCCAGCGATACGCCTTCACCGCATCCTCTACCGCGCCGGGAAATGCCGTTTCGGGCGCGAGCCGGTAATCGATGACAAGCAGTTTTGCGCGTGATGTCTGGGACAGTTTCGCGGCCATGGCGCGATGGGTGGCCGGGGAGCCGATGACATAGCCGCCGCCATGCAGATACAGAATTGCATGATCGTCCCGCGCGTCCGGGCTGACGACCCATTCAGAGGGCACGCCATCAACGGTCACGGGGGTGACTTCCGTGCCTTCGGGGATCGGGAAGATACCAACTGACGCCTCCATCCCGGCGCGCCGTTCTTCAATCGTCGCATTTTCGTCCCGCGGCATTGCCGCAAACATTTCGCGTAATTGCCCTAATTCCGCGCTTGCCATAATCCGATCCTTCCTTGTCGCGTTTCGTTCGTTTTAAGTTTTGCGGTTTGATCAACCCGGCCATTTATCCCGCAGAAAGACACCGATCCCCTCGATTGCCTGCTTGCCTTCATCGAGCATCGGATGGAAGGCGTGCCAGACATGGATCATCTCGTCCCACACCTCAAGCGTGCTGTCGACGCCGCATGCCTTCGCCTTTTCATGCAAATCAAGGGAATCCCCGAGCAGAACTTCCGCATCACCCACATGGATGAGAAGCGGTGGCAGACCGGTAAGGTCCGCGTAATTCGGCGATGCGGTGGGGGATTTTGCGTCCGCGCCCTGCAAGTAGGCACCGGCCATATCCGCTATGCCAGGCTGCTGGATCATCGGGTCCGCCTCCGCGCGGGTTTGGTAGGTTTCGTGCGAGCAGGTGAGATCGGACCAGGGGCTGATGCAAACCGCCGCGCCGGGCAGAGGGCCGCTCTCATCGCGTAGCGCGACCAGCGTTGCCGCCGTCAGCCCGCCGCCAGCGGAATCTCCGGCTATGGCTGTTTTCTGCGCCGTATAACCTTGCTCAAGCAGCCATTTATAGGCGGCGACACCATCTTCCACGGCCGCCGGGTAAGGGTTTTCAGGTGCCAGCCGGTAATCGACAAGCAAGACCTTTGCCTTTGCCGCGCGGGAAATTTCCCCTGCCAAAGCCCGATGCGTCACAAGCGAACCGATGACATAGCCACCGCCATGCAGATAAAGGATTGCATGCTCGGAATCCGCGCCGGGCGCGCTTAGCCATTCGGCATCCATACCCGCCGCTTTCGTGGGCGTGACCTCGATATCGCCGGCCACCGGAAACGAGGTTTTTTCCATGCCCTTGCGGCGCTGTTCGATCGTGACTTCTGAATCGGTCGGCGCGGCACCCTGGCGCCGCAGCACTTCCTGCAATTTCGCTATTGGCATCCCGCCCATTTGTCCCTCCCTCGCGTCAATTTTCTGGTTGGCTTATTGTCGGACAGTGCGCCGCATGGCACAAGACTTATAGTCGGCCGCAGCAGTTTGCGCGCCGACCGGCAGCGAGAGGGCAGATCTGATGACGATTTACGAACTGGGCGAAAAGCGGCTCAAGACCGAAACAGACGCGTTCTGGGTTGCACCGACTGCCGTGGCGATCGGACTGGTCGAGCTCAAGAATAATGCAAGTTTATGGTGGGGCGCGGTATTGCGCGGCGATAACGAACCGGTCATCGTCGGGGAGAATTCAAATATTCAGGATAATTGCGTGCTGCACACCGAAATGGGCGCGCCTTGTATCGTGGGCCGGAATGTTACGGTCGGTCATATGGTGATGCTGCATGGGTGCGAGATCGGCGATAACAGTTTGATCGGCATTGGCAGTGTCATTCTGGACCATGCGAAAATCGGCAGGAATTGCCTGATCGGTGCCAACAGCTTCATCCCGCCGGGCAAGGAAATTCCCGATAATTCAGTGGTGTTCGGTTCGCCGGGGCGGGTCGTGCGGGAGGTAACACCGGAAGAAGCGGCAGGGTTCACCGCATCCGCCGAGAACTATGTCGCGAACTGGCAGCGTTTCCGGCAGGGGATTAAACGCGACCCGCGTTTTTCCGCATAAAGCGGTTCGCGCATCTGCGCGGCCCATGCCATAGTGCGGACAATGTACAATAATGCGGACAAGGATCGACAACAGGGAGGACAAGATGTCGGATTACGAATTCAGCAAGGTTGAAAAAGACGGACATATCACGATTGTGACGATCAACCGGCCCGACCGGATGAATGCCTTGCATCCGCCAGCCAATTTCGAACTTGAAAAAATCTTCAATGATTTTGCCGAGGATCCGGACCAATGGGTGGCGATCATCACAGGGGCGGGGGATAAAGGCTTTAGTGCCGGTAACGATCTGCGCTGGCAGGCTGAAGGCAACAAGATCGAGGTGCCTGAAACCGGGTTTGCCGGGCTGACGGCACGTTACGATCTCAATAAACCTGTTATTGCCGCGGTAAACGGGTCGGCGATGGGCGGCGGGCTGGAGATCGCGCTGGCCTGCGATCTGATCATTGCTTCTGAAAATGCGAAATTCGGTTTGCCTGAGCCCAAGGTCGGGCTTGCCGCGCTTGCGGGGGGGCTGCATCGCTTGCCGCGCCAGATTGGTTTGAAGCAGGCGATGGGTATGATCCTGACCGCGCGGCATGTACCGGCGCAGGAGGCTTTGCAGCTCGGCTTCATCAATGAGGTTGTGCCGCAGGCCGAACTTCTGGATGCAGCCAAAAAATGGGCTGCGCAGATTGTGGAATGTTCGCCAATGGCAATCCGCGCTTCGAAAGAAGTCGTCATGCAGGGGCTTGACTATGCCGGTGTCAAGGAAGCGTCGGGCGGTAAATATCGGGCGGTCAGTGCCTTGTTCCGCAGTGATGATGTCGTTGAAGGCCCCAAAGCCTTTGCCGAAAAGCGCAAGCCCAACTGGAAGAGTGCATAGTCAGTTAACTGAGTAATATATTATGCCGCCTGCTTCGGACCGGAGCAGGCGGTATTTTTACTGGCGGCGGCGGTTCGGCATCAGCAGCGCGTCGGGATTACCTGATGCAGCCGTTCGATACGCAACAGCTGTTTATCGAGGGTTGCCATTGTCCTGGCCATATCGGCGCTGTCATCCTTAAGCCATGCGCGGCCAGCCGCCAGCAATGCGCCGCTATAAATCTTCTGCCGTAACAAACCGCGAAGTCCGCTGGTATCAATCCCTGCAGCCTCAAGGACGCAGCGTATGGAGCGCCGCCATGCAGGTAGAAGCGACAGGGACAGCGCGGGGTCGCGTCGGCAGGTGTTTTGCAGCGCGATCAGGAAGGGCTTGTCTTCCGCCATGGCGTCAAAACGCGCCATTGCCACATCGAACAACCGCTCTCTTACGGTTTCATCATCTTGCGCCATATCGGCGTCGAGCGGATTGGCATTTTGCGCGCGGTCTTGCTCAACCAGCAGCAGCATCGCCTGATCGCGTTTAGCGAAATAGGCTGAAACGAGCGTAACTTTCGACGGGAAGCGGTCATAGCATTGCGACAGGGCGATGCCGGCATCATCGGCAATATCGCTGAGGCTGACAGCCGCCCAGCCGCGCGCCGCCACAAGGCGAAGCATGGAAACAATCAGTTTGTCGCTCGGGTCAGCCTTTCTTGCCATGGCATTAATCTAAACTTTATGCCGCAGCGTGGAAACCGGTGATTTCCCACGGCTATCGGGCAAGCTCTTTCGACCGTTCGGTTGCCGCGGCGACCGCGCGCGTCAGCAGCGCCGGCAGTCCGTCCTTCCCCATCAATATCTCAAGTGCGGCGGCTGTGGTGCCGCCCGGACTTGTCACATTTTCACGCAAGGTTGCCGCAGGCTCGGCCGATTGCGCGATCATTTCCCCCGCCCCGCTAACGGTTGTGGCTGCGAGCTGATAGGCAAGTTCCGCATCAAGCCCCGCGCTATGGCCTGCCTGTGCCAATGCCTCCACCAACAGGAAGACATAGGCAGGTCCGCTGCCCGATACGGCGGTGACAGGGTCCATCAACCCTTCATCCTCGATCCAGGCGACACTGCCGACAGCGGATAGGAGTGTGTGGCTGAGTTGTTTTTGCGGGGCGCTGACGGATGGGTTTGCGAACAGCACCGACATGCCGCGGCCAATTGCGGCGGGGGTGTTTGGCATGGCGCGGATGATGGGCGTGTCGGCACCGAAAATGGCTTCGAAAAAAGCGACCGGTTTGCCTGCCGCGATGGAAATCAGAACATTGCCAGGCTGCCTTAACGGCAGATAGGCAGGCAAAACCTCGCCCATCATTTGCGGCTTGATGGCAAGAATCGTCGCAACCGCATCTGTTATCGTCTCGATCGCGGGATTGAGGCGGATATGTTTCTCGCGCGCCAGCGCCGCGATGGCCGGCAAAGGCGCCGGGTCGAAAATCGCTATTTTTTCGGGTGCGAGCCCGTCTGCGATCCATCCGTTCAACAGCGCGGCACCCATCTTTCCCGCGCCGACCAGTACTAAAGTCCCGTCAATATCCATTCGTCCACTCCCACGGCCTGAATGTGATCATCCGCCTTGTTTCATGATCACATTGAACGGCAGATTTACGCCTGTTGCAGGGCAGGTGGGAATTGACGTGTCTGCTTCAGCCGGTTGCGGCGGCTCAATTGTCTAGGCTTCGCCGGCTGTTTCAAAAAGGCTGGCGCTGACCGCGTCATCTGCTTTCATCCCGCCCCACAAAACATATTGCAGTGCTGGAAAGAAGCTGTCGCACGCTTCCAGGGCAAGTTCAATAAGGTCGGTCGACTGGGCAACGGTCAAATCCGAATCGCGCAGCGGCATGCCATATCGGAACAGCACGAGTTGTTCGTCGCTGAGGTAATCGAAATGCCCCAACCAGTTATTGGCATTCATTCTGGCAATCAGACGCAACACTTCTTCTATATGCCGCTCCGGTACACGCGGCTCGAAAATGAGCATCAGTTGAAGGGCTTCGCAATCGGGCAGGAAAGTAAAACACAGACGCTGATCCGTCCATTTTCCGCCCGACAGCAGGATAAGTTCGCAATCCGCGTTCCGTTCATATGGAAAACGCTGATTTTCCGCTGTCTGTTCGATGATGTCTAAAGGGTTTGGGTTTTCAACAAAATCATAGGCCGGATCCTTGGTTGCACGCTGGCCCATATGACGATCCCCTGACTTTTCGACGATACGAATCACTCTACAAGATATTGTGGCAGAATTTCGCGCTACTACAAGTGAACGAGCCTTTTTTTCCGATTTGCGGTCGTTGTTTATGCGCTGCCTGCCTCGTCATCGGGCGCTTTCTTGCTCTCTTTCGCGGGCATTTCGCTTTTTGCCGGTTTCTTACGTGTTGCGCGCGGCTTTGTCTCAAGCTTTTCAAGCCGCTTTGTCAGATCAGTCAGCATTTCCTCAAGTCGTGCATTTTCCGTGCGCGCGGCGGCGGCCATCGCCTGAACCGCCTCGAATTCTTCACGCGTGACAAGATCAAGCTCGGCAAGCAGCTTTTCCGCCCGCTGCCGGAACAGCGTATCGATTTCCGCTTTAACCCCTTGCGCGGCACCGGCGGCATTGGTCACCAGCTTGGCGAGGTCGTCGAGAATTCGGTTTTGCGTTTGCATGGTGCGCCTCATAAGGTCATATCTTGCCGCATGATCCTCCTCAGGCGACAAGCAACTGTGTTGATGGCTTCCACTATGTGCCGCGCGGCTTTGCAGCGCAAGCATAGCGCCTTGGTCAACCATGTAAGGCTATTGTAATGCTGAGCTTTCCTGAAATCGATCCGGTCGCCCTGCAGCTTGGGCCGGTGGCCATCCGCTGGTACTCGCTTGCCTATCTCGCAGGCATTGCACTGGGCTGGGCCTATGTTGTCAGGACTTTACAAAACCCTGTCGTTTGGCGCGGCACAGCATGTGCTGTCACACCCGCTGCCATCGGCGATTTCGTATTGTGGGCCACGCTTGGAATCATTCTGGGGGGGCGGTTCGGTTATGTTTTATTTTACAATTTTTCCTATTTCGCCGGACATCCGCTGGAAATTTTCAAGCTGTGGCAGGGGGGGATGTCTTTCCATGGCGGTATGCTGGGGGTAATTCTCGCGATTATCCTGTTTGCGCGTAAGCGGCAGATTCCGCTTGGTCAACTTGCGGACCTTGTTGCCTGTGCAGCTCCTATCGGATTGTTTTTCGGGCGGCTTGCCAATTTCATCAATGCGGAATTATGGGGACGCGTCACCGATTCGCCGATCGGTATGGTGTTTCCCGGGGCTGGCCCCGCGCCGCGCCACCCAAGCCAGCTTTATGAAGCGGCGCTTGAAGGGGTTGTTCTCTTTGTGCTGCTCCATTTTGTCAGTCGCAAGATGAACGCCTTTGCAAAGCCGTGGCTTTTGACCGGATTGTTTCTGGCCGGATATGGTCTCGCGCGTATCGCGGTTGAATTTTTCCGCGAGCCGGACGCCCATATCGGTTATCTGCAAGGTGGTTTGACGATGGGAATGATATTGTCACTGCCGATGGTGTTTGTCGGTGGCGGGCTTGTTGTTTTTGCTTTGCGCCGGGCAGCGAAGTGAATGCCCTGCGGGACCATATCGCCGCGGTAATCGCCGCTGACGGGCCGTTGACCATTGGCGGTTATATGTCGCTTGCGCTGGGGCATCCCGAATTCGGATATTATATGCGCCGCGACCCTTTCGGCGTGTCCGGTGATTTCATCACCGCCCCTGAAATCAGTCAGATTTTCGGCGAGCTCATCGGGCTTTGGTGTTTACAAAGCTGGCTTGATATGGGGGCGCCTGACAGTTTTGCGCTGGTTGAGCTCGGTCCGGGCAGGGGAACGCTGATGGCCGATATTCTCCGCGCGGCAGCGTTGCGCCCGGCATTTTGCGCGGCGGCGCAAATTCACCTTGTCGAAACAAGCCCTGCCTTGCGCGCAGTTCAACAGCAAGCGCTTTCGGGGCATCCTGTGCAATGGCATGCGGGTGTTGACGCATTACCTGCGCTCCCCTGCCTGATTGTCGCGAATGAGTTTTTCGATGCGCTGCCGATCAGGCAGTTTGAATATCGCGATGGCAAATGGCACGAACGTATGGTGGTGCATTGTGACGATCGTGGCTTCATTGTCGAGCTTGCGCCGCAACCTGTCGCGGATACAGCCCTCCTGCGGCTTGATCAGCGTTGCGGAGCTATCGAACAGGGGGCTGTCGCCGAAGTCAGCCTGGCCGCGCAAACCGTTTGCGAGATGCTGGCAACGCATATCAGCCATTATGGCGGTGCGGCCTTGTTGATCGATTATGGCCCGGCCCGCTCGGCGTTCGGCGATAGTTTTCAGGCGATGCAGGCACATCAATTTGTTTCACCATTCGTAACCCCGGGGGATGCGGACCTGACCGCCCATGTCGATTTCGCCGCGCTGGCCCTGGCTGCCACCACGGCAGGGGCCTTGGTGGACGGGCCGGTCACACAGGCCGATTTCCTGAAAGAGCTTGGGATCGAATACAGGGCCGCTGCCTTGTCGCAGAAACTTGATCCCGAAGCGCGGGCCGCCATGGCGGAGACGGTTAAGCGGTTGATCGGCCCTGAGCAGATGGGCCAGCTGTTCAAGGTTCTGGCGATGCGTGCCCCCGCCTTGTCAGAGCGGCCCGGCTTTTCAATGGCGCAACGGTGAGGCGCGGAGCGTATGACAGAAAATGAACCCCATGGCGGGCTTCATCATGCCGCGCCACCGCATTTCAGTTCCCCGCACCTTGCGGCGCCCGCGCTCCGGCATGGTTTTTTCACCCGCCATGGTGGCGTATCGCAAGGCATTTACGGTGCGCTCAACTGTGGCCTGGGGTCTGGTGACGATAGGGCCGCGATTGCCGAAAATCGCGCGCGTGTGCAGGCGAGCTTTGGAAAAGATACCGTTCTGACCGGGGTCCATCAGGTGCATGGCAACCAGGTCCACACCATTCGCCAGCCTGCGCAGGTCCACGACAGACCGCAGGCGGACGGGCTTGTTACAGATTGTCCTGACATCATCCTGTCTGTGCTGACCGCTGATTGTGCACCGGTATTGTTTGCGGATCCTGTCGCTCGCGTGATCGGCGCGGCCCATGCGGGGTGGCGCGGTGCATTGGCCGGAATCTGCGAGGCTGTTGTCGACGCGATGCTGCGGTTAGGCGCGCAGCCTGAAAATATTGCTGCGGTTATCGGCCCTGCCATCTCTGGACAAAACTATGAAGTCGATGCGGCCATGGAAGCTGCTTTTGTCGAACAGGAAGAAGCGTGGCGTGATTTTTTCACGCCGGGTCGGCAGCCCGATAAGCGGCAGTTTCATCTCGCCCCCTATGTTGCCCGGCGTCTGGAGCTGGCCGGAATAGGCACGGTGGGCCAGGCGGCATTGTGCACCTATGCCGAGCCGGAGCGGTTTTTTAGTTTTCGCCGCGCAACCCATTTGGGGGAACCCGATTATGGTCGCGCGCTGTCGGCGATAATGCTTGCGACAGCTGAACGGTGAAGGTGGACAGCATGTTACGCTTGCCACGCCACCTCTTGTTGCTGTGCATGCTGATGTTCACGGGCGCATGCGATACCGCCGTCATCTATTTGCCGGAGATGCGGCCGACGCCTGAAAAACAACCCTCGATGCTGGGTGAGATTACCGCAAATACCGGTATTCATGTCCTGCCGGTCGAAGGGATGGCGGCGGAACCGGGTGGCGCATTGGCGGAAGCTGTTGCCGAGGCGCTGCGCAATGTCGATATTCCCGCACATGCCGCGCAAGCGCTTTACGGGGCGCACCGCCTGCGCATGGTGGTAGATACAAGTGCGGGACAAGGCATTGTTCACTGGTCCCTGATTGCCCCGGCAGGCGATGTTGTCAGCGTGTTCGATGGTGCCCAATTGCCAGCCGATTTAGGTGCGAATTCGCCGCAAATGACACAGCTTGCGCAAATGATTGCCGAAACAGTCAGCCCGCATCTCAGAACGCCGGGTGCACCCAGAACCTTTGGTCTGTCTGTTGCTGTACAACCGATACCCACAGCGCCCGGCGATGGTGCACAGACACTGCCTGTCGCATTACGTGCCGCATTACGCGATGCGGGGTTGAAGCTGACAGATCCGAGGATGACTGATCGGGCGCGGTCAGATGTGATTAAGGTTGCGGGAAAAGTCACGCTTACGTCAGTTGGCCTCGCGCAGGAGGATGTCTGGATCTCCTGGCGTGTCATCGACCCGGACGGAGCAGAGATCGGCGTGGTTGATCAACGCAACCAGATACCGAAAGGACAGCTTGACGGTAATTGGGGGCCGCTGGCAGCCCTGATAGCCGATGGAGCGAAAGAAGGGATTTTGCAATTGGTGGAAGATTACCGCCAGTCTCTCGCAGAAGCGGCGGAAAATTAAATCTGCTTTGCGGCATTCGCGGGTTCCGCCGTTTACAATCGCTTTCTTCGCTTGCTACAACCGGTCTGGCGGCTGGCGCAGGGGCAAGGTGGGGATGTCTTTCCTCCGGGGTCGCGTATGACATTGTGCAACCCACTACTATACAGGCGTGCGAATGAAGCTTCTTTCGGGCAATAGCAACCGCCCTTTGGCGGAGGCGATTGGCAGCTACCTCAATCTGCCCCTTACCAAGGCCAGCGTAAGGCGGTTTGCCGATATGGAGGTATTTGTCGAGATCGAGGAAAATGTCCGTGGTGAGGATGTTTTTGTCATTCAGTCGACCTCCTATCCCGCAAATGATCATCTGATGGAATTGCTGATCTGCATCGATGCGCTGAACCGCGCTTCGGCGCGCCGCATTACCGCGGTGATTCCTTATTTCGGCTATGCCCGGCAGGATCGCAAACCCGGGCCGCGTACGCCGATTTCAGCGAAGCTCGTTGCCAATCTGATCACCACGGCAGGGGCCGATCGGGTGCTGACGCTCGATCTGCATGCGGGCCAGATCCAGGGCTTTTTCGATATTCCGACCGATAATCTGTTCTCGGCACCGGTACTTGTGCGCGACATCAAGGAGCAGTTCGGCGACAAGCCGCTTGTGATCGTGTCGCCGGATGTGGGCGGTGTGGTGCGCGCGCGCGCCGTGGCAAAGCGGGTCAATGCGGATCTTGCCATCGTCGACAAGCGTCGCGAACGCGCGGGCGAGTCGGAAGTGATGAACATCATTGGCGATGTGAAGGGACGTATCTGCATCATGGTCGACGATATCGTCGATTCTGCGGGCACCCTTTGCAATGCTGCTGGATCGTTGCGTGAAAAGGGGGCTGAAGCCGTCTATGCCTATGTCACCCATGGGGTGCTGTCGGGCGGTGCGGTGGCGCGGGTGAAGGATTCCGCACTCGAAAGCCTTGTCATTACCGAATCAATTGCCCCGACCGAAGCTGTTCAGAACGCACCGAATATCCGCACCGTATCGATCGCGCCGCTGATGGGGGAGGCGGTACGCCGTATTTCCGAAGAGAAATCGGTGTCCACCCTGTTTGACTGAGCGCTTTTTTCGATTGCGCCGCAATTTTTGATTGTGTTTACGGCCCGTTGCCCTGGTCGTTGAGGAAGTGAGTATGAGCGAGCCTGATTATCTTGCGGAAATCCGGGAACAGCGCGCATTCATGATGCAGCATGTGCCGCATTCGGCGGCTATCGGCATGACATTTGTCGATGTCGAACCCAATGCAGCGATCCTGATGGTGCCTTATGCTGAAAAGCTCGTCGGCAATCCCGATACCGGCGTGATCCATGGCGGGGTGATTACCTCGCTGCTGGACAATGCATCGGGCATTGCCGTGCACTGTCATATGGGTGAGCGCAAGGGGATGGCGACGCTTGATCTGCGGATCGACTATATGCGCCCCGCCACACCGGGCGAGGATGTCTATGGCCGGGCGGAATGTTACAAGGTCACGAACAATGTCGCCTTCGTGCGCGGCACGGCCTACCATCTGAACAACGGGCAGCACCGGCTTGATGACCCGATCGCCACTTGCGTTGCTTCCTTCATGATCACCGGTGGACCGATTGCCGACTGGAAGGATATGGCGGCGCAGGCGGCAGGCGGACAATTGCCGGCCGATCAAGCTGAAAGTGGAGAGCGCTAAGATGGATGCGTTGCAAAGTCTCCGTTCCTCGCGCGATGAGAAGCATCTCAAGGCGCTGCTGCAATCGATCCCCTATGCGCAGTTTCTGCATATCGATGCCGAATTGCGCGGCGACGAATTGACCATGATCCTGCGTTATCACGATGCGCTGGTTGGCAATATCATGCTGCCCGCGATTCATGGCGGCGCCATCGGGGCATTTCTTGAAACCGCCATGATGATCCATCTTGCCTGGGTCAGTGATACCGATCATCTGCCGCGCCCTATCGATATCAATATCGATTATCTGCGTTCGGGGCGGGCGCTTGATACCTATGCGCGCGGTACGGTGACAAAGCATGGTCGCCGGGTCGCCAATGTCCGGGTCGAAGCCTGGCAGGAACATCGTGACAAACCCATCGCGGCCGCCCATGGCCATTTCCGCATGAAGGACGAGCAGGGCGATACTGCCTGAGCGACCGCCATGCGGCAGGAAATGGCCAGCCTGAACCATCGCGCTATATTCGCGATTGCCGGGCCGATTGTCCTGTCCAATGTCACGACACCGCTTCTGGGTATCGTGGATACGGCAGTGATCGGCCAGCTCGGCGATCCGAAATATATCGGCGGCGTGGCGCTTGGCGCGCTTATCTTTACCAGTGTCTATTGGACCTTCGGCTTTCTGCGCATGGGAACAACCGGGCTTACCGCCCAGGCGCGCGGGGCAGCAGACGAGCCTGAATTGCGCGCGGCACTTGGCCGGGCTTTGCTGATTGCGCTTTTGGGTGGCGGGTTGCTGATCGCGTTGCAATGGCCGCTGCGTTTCATTTCCTTCGCATTGCTGGACGGGACGGCCGAGGTTGAGGCGCTCGCGCGCAGCTATTTCGATATCCGGATATGGAGCGCGCCTGCCGCCCTTGCCAATTATGCGCTGCTTGGCTGGTTCATCGGGCTGGAGCGTGCGCGCACGGCACTTCTGTTGCAGGTTTTTCTCAATGGCCTCAATATCGCGCTCGATTTCTGGTTCGTGGCGGGGCTTGGCTGGGGTGTGGCCGGTATTGCTGCTGGCACCTTGCTTGCGGAATTGTCCGCGGCCCTGCTCGGCGTCATCGTCGCGTTGCGTTATCTGCGCAAGTCCCGCAAATCGGAAGGCGGGCAGTGGGACTGGCGCCGGATTATGGCGCGCGCGCCGTTGTTGCGCACAATCGCAATCAACCGGGATATCTTTATCCGCACGGTGGCGTTGCTTGCGGCTTTTGCCTGGTTTACCGCGCAAAGTGCCAAGGCGGGCAATGTCGTGCTGGCAGCGAATGCCATTCTGCTGCAATTTGTGTCTGTCAGCGCCTATTTCCTCGACGGTTTTGCATTTGCTGCGGAAGTGTTCGTCGGCAAGGCAATCGGCGCCCGCGATCCACGCGCATTGCTGGCGGCGGTACGTTTGTCGGGAATATGGGCGGCCGCAATGGCGATACTGATAAGCTTGGCCTATCTGTTGTCGGGTGCGGTGATTATCGATCTTCTGACCATCGATCCGGATGTGCGGGGTATGGGGCGCGAATTTCTGGGCTGGGCTGTTGCCATGCCCATCGTCTCGGTCTGGTGTTTCCTGCTGGACGGGATCTTCATCGGGGCCACGCGCGGGCCGGAGATGCGTAATGCCTCGCTTGCTTCAACCGGTATTTTCCTTTTGCTATGGTGGGCGTTGCTGCCGCTCGGCATAGATGGGCTGTGGCTTGCCTTTTTGCTGTTCAATGTGGCGCGCGCAGTGACATTGGGGGCTTATTTCCCGCGTCTTGTGCGCGGTTTACAGGTTTGATTTAGACAGCTAGGGAGCAGTTATGCCTCATCCGGCACAGGATATCCGCAAAGCGTTCGATGCGGCGGCGATGGCCGATTATGATGGTTTGCGGCGGCAGCTTGTACCCGGCTTCGACGATCTTTACGGGGCGGTTCTGGCCGTGCCTGGCTGGCCTGCTGACGCCGCGCCGCGGATTCTCGATATTGGTGCGGGGACGGGCCTGCTCTCGGGCCTTGCGCAGGCTTTCTGGCCCGCAGCCCAGATTACCCTGATCGACCTGTCACCTGAAATGCTTGCCCGCGCGCGCGAACGGTTTGCCGCAATGGGGCGTGCGGTCGACATCGTCACAGGTGATATTGCGGGCCCCCTTCCTGACGGGCCTTTCGATGCGGTTGTTTCCGCATTGGCCATTCATCATCTGGGCGATACCGACAAGCAGGCGCTTTACCGCCGGATTTTCGGTTTGCTGAAGCCCGGCGGCTGGTTCCTGAATGCCGAGCAGTTGCTTGGCCCGACCGATGCGGTGCACAGGCTGTACCAGGCGGAATGGTTGCGGCGGGTGCGCGGGGCAGGGGTGGCGGAGGAAGAACTGACCGCCGCGCGTGAACGGATGCGTTTCGATCAGGAGGCAACCCTTTCCGATCAATTGCAATGGCTGACCGATATCGGTTTTATCGATGTTGATTGTTTTTACAAGAACTTCCGTATGGGAACATTTGGCGGGCGTCGGCCGGAAGTCTGATTGCCCGTTTCCGGCCGGTGCCAAAACCGTCCAAATTGCTTGCAATAGCGCTCAGAGGATATCGAGGACCTGTTCGGGCGGGCGGCCGATTGCCGCCTTGCCGTTTGCGACAACGATGGGGCGTTCAATCAGTACAGGGTTCGCGTGCATCGCGGCAATCAGCGCTTCGTTACTTTTGCCGGGATCATCAAGCCCCTGTTCCTTGTAGGGCGCTTCTTTCTTGCGCATCAAATCACGCGGCGCCATGCCGAGCATGGTGAGAATTTCCGATAGTTCCTCGGTTGAGGGCGGTGTTTTCAGATATTCGATGACTTCTGCACTCACGCCTTTTTCTTCGAGCAGCGCCAGTGTCTGCCGCGATTTGCTGCAGCGCGGATTGTGATAGATTTTGACGCTCATGAGCCTTCCCTGTGGTTTGTTCTGTATCTGGACTATTGGGCTGCAGCTTAGTGCGGATCGCGCATCGGGAAAAGTCAGCGATTGTGATCCGCCCCCACTGCCTCAGCGATATTGGCAAATCCGTCCCGTTCGAGCAGCGCGGCAAGCGTATCAAGGATCGCGGGAATAAGCGCGGGGCCTTCATAAGTCATCGCGGTGTAAAGCTGAACCAGTGACGCGCCGGCGCGGATCTTGCGATAGGCGTCGTTGCCCGAGCCGACCCCGCCCACGCCGATCAGAGGCAATTCCCCTTCTGTCAGTCGATACATATCCGACAGCACTTCCGTTGACAGCGTAAACAGCGGCTTGCCCGACAAACCACCCTGTTCGCCGCGATGGGGGCTTTTCAGCGATTTGCGCCCGCCGATCGTCGTATTCGACACGATCAGCCCGTCAATGGCGCTGTCGCGGGCGACATGCGCGACTTCCTGCCGCCCGTCACGGTCAAGATCGGGGGCGATTTTCAGCAGGATCGGCGGCTTATGCGGCAGTCTCGCACGGATCGTGCTGAGCCCATGCAACAGTTCGCGCAGCATTTCCGGTTCCTGCAGCCCGCGCAGCCCCGGCGTGTTGGGGGAAGAGACATTCACCGTAAAATAATCAGCGCAGCCATTCAGCGCTTCAAAGGCGGTGAAATAGTCCGCGATGCGGTTGTCGCTATCCTTATTGGCGCCGATATTCGCGCCGACGATGCCCGGCCGGTTTCGGCGTTTGAGAAGGCGCGCTTTATAGAAGGCAAGCCCGCGATTGTTAAAACCAAGCCGATTGATCACCGCATCGTCTTCGGGCAGGCGGAAAATACGCGGGCGGGGATTGCCCGGTTGCGCGCGCGGGGTGACGGTGCCTGTTTCGACAAAGCCAAATCCCGTTCGCAACATTGCGTCGGGCACCTGGGCATTCTTGTCAAAGCCCGCGGCCAGCCCGATCGGATTGGGGAAATCAAGCCCGAATAGCTGTTGACGCAGGGCCGGCCGGGCAGGCGGCGCATAATGCGGTCCAAGCCCAAGTGACAGTGCCCTGATCGTCAGGGAATGGGCGCGTTCCGCCTCAAGCAGCCGTAGAAAACGCCCTGAAAGCGAATAGATATCCATTTTATACGTTACTCGTCGTCAAGCCCGGGCGGAAAGCAATGCCGTCCCGCCGCATCAAGCGGCAGGGCTTCGACTGAGATTATCTGTTCCAGCGGCAGGACACCATAAAGATGCGGAAACAGATCGCCACCGCGCGATATTTCCCATCTTAGTGCGTCGCCCAAGGTTGCACTCTCGACGCTGAACAGGAGCAGTTCTGCCTCACCGGCAAAATGGCGTGCTGCGGTCTCACGCAGTTGCGCAGCAGTCGAAAAATGGATGAACCCATCGGCCAGATCGACCGGCGCGCCGCGAAAAACCCCTTCCCGTTGCGCTATTTCCCATTCCGCCTTGCGGCAGATCTTATAGATAAGTTGGCTTTCCATCATATCCTTGCCTTTAGCCTGTTTTGCGCGCGCTTGCCATTGATTACCATCGGAGAATAAGCAATAATTCCTATTACATGATAATCATCATAGCAAATCATGGTTAAGCAGGCTGGAGTACCGAATGCTGACGCATCAGCAAATGTGGGACGGGATTGACGCACTGGCGGCACGTTACGGTTATTCCCCCTCAGGATTGGCAAAGCGCGCCGGACTCGACCCGACGATTTTCAACCGCTCTAAACGAATTCAGAACGGCAAGCCGCGCTGGCCAAGCACGGAAAGCCTGTCGCGCATTTTGGCGGTCACGGGCGCATCGATTGCCGATTTCGCGGAACTGGTGCAATTGTCGCCGGGGGACCGGCCGCGCGGGTCGCGGCCGATCCCGGTCATCGGCTTTGCGCAGGCCGGTGATGCGGGGTTCTTTGATGATGGCGGTTTTCCGGTGGGCGGCAGCTGGGATGAGGTGAATTTTCCAAATACCCGCGATGAAAATGTGTATGCGCTGGAGGTCAGCGGCGATAGCATGCTGCCGGTCTATCGCGACGGGGATGTCATTATTGTCTCACCGCAGGCCGATGTGCGGCGCGGTGATCGGGTGGTGGTGAAGACAACTGACGGCGAGGTGATGGCCAAGCAACTCATTCGCCAGACGGCGAGCCGGGTTGAACTTCTATCTTTCAATCCCGAATTTCCCGATCGGGTTGTCGCCGCGTCAGACCTGCTTTGGATTGCGCGAATTATCTGGGCGTCCCAGTAATCGGGGCGAATATAAAACAAAAACAAACAGGAGGAATGGAGATGTCTGAGGAAGCAGCGGAACTTGGCCCGATTGCCACGAAAGTTCTGTATGAGGATGACGATATCCGGATTTGGGATCAACGGCTTGAACCCGGACAGCTTCTGCCGCCGCATAAACATGAATGCGATTATCTGCTTTGCGATGTCAGTGGCGATTTGATCGAAGCGGAAAGTTTGCCCGGCAATGAAGGGGAATTTGAAGGGCGGATCGAGCTGAATGTTCGGCGTGGTAATGCCATTCTGGTCAGGAAAGGCGGCGTCGAACAGGCGCGCAATATCGGCAAGCAACCATTTCGCGCGATTTTGATCGAATATAAGGATTGATCAGCGTAATCCGTAGGCGGGTGGTCCGGCCTTTTCGGCCGCTCTATCCCCGCCGGCTGGGAATTCTGTCTGCACCCTGATCGCAGCGGCCACGATAGTGCGGTTGCGGGTTGCAAGTGCGACCAGCAATTGCTGTGCGCGTTGCTGGGCCAGCTGTTCGAACGCGTTGCGTGCCGGCAATGCCAGGGCCTGTCTGAGTTGGGTTTCGGCCTGGGTGCCAAATCGCCGCATATCCTGTGCTGTTAGCGCCAGGCCAAATTCGTAATGCAAGACCGGGTTGTCCGGGTCGAGTTGCAATGCGCGCTGGTAAAGTGCGATCCCTTTATCGAGTTTCGCACCATAGATCGATCCGGCAAGAAAGGCGCCGCCTTTGCGGACGATTTCCATATGCCACGCGCCCAGCATGCCATGCGCCCAGCCATTTTCCGGATCAAGACGCAGGGCAGTATCAAGATGCGTGCGGGCATCGGTTGCGTAACCCGCAAGATGGGCGCGTATATTTCCTGCAACCCGCCCCATAAATCCAAGCGCCACCACATATTGCAGATGCGCCTCCACATTCCTCGGATCCTGCGCAATCGCGCGTTCGGCAAGTGCGGCGCAGCCTTCAAGGGCTGCAAAACTCGCGGCCTTACGATTCACATAGGAAAGATAGGCAAGCCGGGAGCGCGCGGCGAGTGTCAGGCTTTCTGAACTGTCCCCTGTTTCGGCAAGTTTGGCCGCCGCTTCGAACGCGCCGCTCTCATATAGTTCGATAGCCTGCGGCAGATCGAAAGTGCCTGCGCCTGCAACCGGCGCAAACAATATCGCGAGAAAAGCAACGGCAAAGCCGGGCCCGCTTCGAAAGCCCCACCTGATAACGCTCAGCGATCGCCTTGCACCCCGCCACATAATCGCATGATAGGCGGATTGGTTGCGGCGGAACAGTGATCTTGACTGCGGGGTGTGTGATTTCGTGTGTGATTTATTGACGCGGAAGTCAGCTCGCCAGATCTTCACCCGCCAGAACGCGGGCAATCAATGCGCGCGTTTCCGCAATGCCATAAAGCGCGATGAAGGAACCCATGCGTGGCCCCTGGCTTTGCCCGAGCAGAATCTCGTAAAGCGTCTGGAACCAGCTGCGCAGATTATCAAAGCCATGTTCCTTGCCGACTGCAAAAACCGTGTTTTGCAATGTGGCAGCGTCAGAATCGGTAGGCAGATCGCCAAGCGCATCCGACAGTGCGCGCAGGGCTTTGGCCTCTGTCTCCGTCGGCAGGCGATAGTTTTTCGCCGGTTTGACGAAATCGTGATAATAGGCGATCGCCCGATCCACGAGGCTGTCGAGAATGGGATGCGCATCCGCGGTCGCGTCGGGCAGATAACGCCGGATAAAGCCCCACAGCACATTGCGATCTTCGGAATTGCTGGCGCTGACCAGGTTAAGCAGGATCGAGAAGGAAATCGGCACATCTTCCACCGGCGGTTCGCCATGATGAATATGCCAGACCGGATTATTCAGCCGGTCAGCAAGCGCCTGATCCGAAAAGGCGGCAAGATGCGACAGATATTCGTCCACCGCCTTGGGAATAACATCGAAATAAAGCCGCTTTGCCTTGCGCGGTTTCTGGAACATGAATAGTTGCAGGCTTTCAGGCGAGGCATAGCGCAGCCATTCATCGATCGTCAGCCCGTTGCCACGCGATTTTGATATCCGCTCGCCATTTTCATCCAGAAACAGCTCATAATTAAACCCTTCGGGCGGGCGGCCGCCAATGATCTTGCAGATCCGGCTGCTCAGCTGCACTGATGTCATCAGGTCCTTGCCCGACATTTCGTAATCGACGTCAAGCGCGGCCCAGCGCATGGCCCAGTCCGCGCGCCATTGCAGCTTGCAGTGGCCGCCTGTCACCGGCGTTTCGGTCAGCGTGCCATCTTCGTCGCGATAGATCACCGTGCCTGACGCAGGCCGGGTTTCGACGATGGGCACTTCGAGCACACGGCCGGTTTTCGTGCAGATCGGCAGGAACGGGCTATAGGTCTTGCGACGTTCTTCGCCAAGTTCGGGCAGCACTACATTGATTACGGCCTCATAATTCTCGAGAATCCGCAACAATGTCGTATCGAACTGTCCGGAGCGGTACATCTCGCTCGCGCTGACAAATTCATAATCGAAGCCGAACGCATCGAGAAAGGCGCGCAGCCGCGCATTGTTGTGATGCCCGAAGCTTTCATGCTCGCCAAACGGGTCTGGCACCTGGGTCAGCGGTTTCTTCAGATGTTGCGACAGCATGTCGGCATTCGGCACATTGTCGGGCACCCGCCGCATCCCGTCCAGATCATCGGAAAAACAGATAAGCCGGCTCGGAATATCGCTCAGCTGCGCAAAGGCATGCTGCACCATCGCAGTGCGCGCAACTTCGCCGAATGTACCGATATGCGGCAGCCCGCTCGGCCCATAGCCTGTTTCAAACAGCACATGCCCCTTGTCAGGCAGTTTGCCGCCAGTGCGTTTGAGCAATCGCCGTGCTTCTTCGAAAGGCCAGGCTTTGCTGTTGAGATAGGTTTCGTATGAGTCGGACATGGATGCTATAAAGATCAGGCGGCATTTGCCACGGGCGAAAATCGGGTCGCGAATGTAGGGGCGGGGAACACCCCCGTCAATGATGGAAAATCGGTTACGATAAGGCCGCCATTGTCCGAAGTTGCATCAAGCATAGAACAGCGGCGGCTGGAAGCCCAGGTCGCATTGTTGCTGGAATTGAGCCGGGCAACCCGATACATCCCGATTTTGGGGCTTGGGATGATGGGGCTGGTCTTCAATGAAGACGGTCCGTTCTGGGCACCGATATTCGTAGTTGGCCTGCAGATTCTGGGGACACTTGGCTTTGACCGCCTGCGGAAAATCCACACTGACACGGGCTTTTCAAAACTGTCCGCGCAGCAAATCGGTGTCCGTTTCTCCCTGTTGTCGGTGGTAACGGGGTTAAGCTGGGGATCGGCGGGTTTCCTTTGGTTTGCGCCTGATTCTTTACCAAAAATCTCTCTGCTTGGTTTGTGTCTGCTGTCGATCTCATTGTCGGCGACCATGTCGCGTTCCATCTACCCTCCTGCGCTTTACGCCTTCTACCTTGCGGCTGCGGTGCCGCCGGGGCTGGCACTGCTGCTGGATGCACAACCGATCAGTCTGGCGCTGCTGGCCATGGGCTGCGTCTATTATGCAAGCCTGCTTGGATGGGCGCGGCAACTGCATGATATGCAGCTCGGGTCGATCAATTTGCGCTTTGAGAATGTGGAGCTGGTCGATCAATTATCCGAGGCGAATATTCTTGCTGAACAGGCGCGCCAGAATGCGGAGCTGGCGCGCGATGCAGCCGAAGCCGGCACCCGCGCGAAGTCGCGCTTTATCGCCACAGTCAGCCATGAGCTGCGCACGCCGATGAATGGTATCATCGGGATGACCGACCTGTTGCAGCGGACGCGGCTTGAGCCAAAGCAGCGTGAATATCTCGACGCCATTCACGATTCGGCGGAAACGTTGGACAGTCTGGTCAATGATCTGCTTGATTTTGAACAGCTTGAGACGGGGAAGCTACGCTTGCACAAGGTGCGCAGCAATTTGCGGCAGGCGATCAACAGTACGGTGACGTTGCTATCCGCACGGGCTGAGGAAAAAGGGGTCGGGCTGTCTTGCCGGATTGCCGAAGACGTGCCTGCTGAAGTGATCTGCGACACCGCCAGAATCCGGCAAATCCTTTTCAACCTGATCGGTAATGCGTTGAAATTTACCGAGCGGGGCAGCGTCGATCTTGCGATTGGTTGGGCGAACGGCCAAACCGGTGCGCAGGCGGGGGAACCACGATTGCGATTCACCGTGACCGATACGGGGATCGGCATTCCCGAACGTGCCTTGTCCATTATTTTCAAGGAATTCAGTCAGGTCGATCAGACAATTACGCGTCGCTATGGCGGCACCGGGCTGGGGCTTGCCATTTGTAAGCGTCTGGTCAATCTGATGGGCGGTGAGATCGGTGTGGTAAGCCGTGAGGGTCGGGGAAGCGAATTCTGGTTCGAGATACCTGTGCAAATTGCCGAACAGGATAGCGATATGCAGGCGGAAGGCGCACGGCATATGGCGGCGAAAAAAGTCGCGACGGACAAGGCTGATCTTCAAGAAGGGGAGAAGTTGCGGATCCTTGTCGTCGATGATCATGAAGTCAATCAGCGGGTGCTGGCGGCAATTTTATCCGCATTCGGACATTCGGCAGTCATCGTCGGAGGCGGGCGCGCGGCGGTTGATGCGGCATCCGAGGGTGGGTTTGACCTCATCCTGATGGATCTTGAGATGCCTGATCTTGACGGGCTGGGGGCAACGCGGAAGATTCGTGAACTTCCCGGAGCTGCGGGAAGGGTTCCGATAATCGCGCTGACCGCGCATGCATTCGAAGATCATTATGAGCGTTGCCGGCAGGCGGGAATGGATAATGTGCTGACAAAGCCTGTCAATCATGAAGCGTTGCATGATTTGCTGCAATCATATCGCGTTCCCGCCCAATAGGTGAGACAAGTGGTTCCAGTCCGGTTTCAGACACCTGCCGGGTGCGGCGATGGATAGCGCAGATCTTTTGCAGCTTCCAACCGTGCTTTTACCGGGCCTGGCCGGGGCCATCGCGATCAGTGCCGACGGCGAATATGAGGAGCTTGACCGCAGTGCGGCGCTGCAACGTTGGGAAGCAGGGCCGCTATTGCTATGCCACCGGGGCAATGTTGCCCGCAGATTGTCGGTCAATGCCAATCCAGGCATGCATCATCTTGATATTCTGGAATTATTCGCGTTCGTCTATCCGGCCCGGTTTGTGCTTCCAACGCCTGCGGGGATTGCTGCGGCACTTGGCTTGCCTGTGCCTGATGACCAGATCGGCCTGGCGCTGTCGCTGTTTTCTGCGGCCGAACGGATGCTGGATGGCTTGTTGGATCCCGGATATCCCGACCGTGAGGAGACGGCGCAAGCCGCACAGCAGATGCTGCGTGCTGGTTGGTCATGGGGGGCGTTAGTTGCCGGCAGGCTCGGATCGCCGGTATCGGCGGCCGGACCGCTTGGCGGGCTGGATATCTGGCGCCATCTTGCGGAGTGGGAAGAATTTGCGCCACCGCCGCCAGCCGGTGATCGGCCTGTTTCCGCGACTGCGGCGCGCGAAAAGTTGCGGCAGATGCTTGGTGAGGCGGCCGAGCAGCGGGAGAAGCAGGCGGATTTCGCGGCGCTTGCGGCGGAAAGCTTCGCGCCGCTCGAACAGGCCGGGCATCCGCATGTGATCCTTGCCGAAGCCGGCACCGGCATCGGCAAGACAGCGGCTTATCTTGCGCCGGCGGAAATATGGGCGCGGCAGAATGATGGCTGCGTCTGGGTATCGACCTACACAAAGAATTTGCAGCGCCAAATCGACAGTGAGACCGATCGCCTGTATGCCGACCCGGCGGAAAAATCCGCAAAAGTCGCAATTCGTAAGGGGCGGGAAAATTACCTCTGCCTGCTTAATCTTCAGGAAACAATGATCGGCGGGCGGCCCGCAAATCCCGCAGGGCCCGGTCTGATCGCCCGCTGGGCACGCTATTGCCGCGATGGCGATCTGAGCGGTGGAGATTTCCCCGCATGGCTTGGTGGGCTGCTGGGCGCGAATTTCGTTTCAGGTTTAAGCGATCATCGGGGGGAATGCATCTATTCGGCCTGCACACATTACCGTAAATGTTTTATCGAAAAGGCCATCCGCAAGGCGCGGCAAGCCGAAATTGTGATTGCAAATCATGCGCTTGTCATGATCCATGCCGCCCTGGCGCAGCCGCAGCCGCAAATCCCGGAGCTGTCGTCGGAGCCGTCGCAGACAGCGCTACAGTCAACTGATCGGGCAGAAGGGCAAAGACTGACGCCCGCCGCGCCAAGCAGATATATATTTGATGAGGGGCATCATCTTTTTCAGGCGGCCGACAGCGCATTTTCCGCACATCTCAGCGTTTTCGAGTGTGCCGAACTGCGCCGCTGGATTCGCGGGGCGGAAGCGCAGCGGAGTGGGCGTGCGCGTGGTCTGACAGAACGGGTCGGCGATCTGGTTTCCGAGGAAGAGGAGGATGGCCGCGCCTTGATCGCAGCCCGCCGTGCAGCGGCAATCCTGCCCGCGCCTGGCTGGCGCGAAAGGTTGCACGCGGGTCGCCCGCAAGGAGTGGCGGAGGAGTTCTTTTCCGCGTTGCGGCAGTTGGTTCTGGCACGCGCGGCTGATCCACGCTCGGGATTTGATCTGGAGGCGGAGCTGGTCGAACTGCCCGATCCATTGCTCGATGCGGCGGACGCATTCGCCCGGGGACTTGCCCGCATAGGCGAACCGCTCAAGCGTCTTTCAAATGCGTTGGCGTCGCGGCTTGATAACGAGACGAGCCAGCTTGACAGCGCTTCGCGTAACCGGATCGATGCTGTGTGCAGAAGCCTGCGCCGCCGCGCGCTTGTTCTGTTGCCCTCATGGGAACAGATATTGCGTGATCTGCATCGGGAGACGCCGGCTGAATTCGTCGACTGGGCGGGACTGGAGCGCATTGCCGGGCGCGACAATGATGTGGGGATCAGACGCCACTGGGTCGATCCCACTTTGCCTTTCGCTTCGGCCTTGCTGAGTGGCGCTGATGGCGTGCTTATTACCTCCGCGACCCTGCAGGATAAGGCCGGGGATCTGCCTGATGACTGGACGGATGCGGAAATCCGCACAGGTGTGCAACATCTGCCATTGCCGACGCGACGGGCACGCTTTGAGTCGCCGTTCGACTATGCCGCGCAAAGTCGCGTTTTCATCGTATCGGATCTGGCAAAGAACGATGTCGCGCAAACCGCCGCCGCATATCGGGAGCTGTTTCTTGCGGCGGGCGGTGGGGGGTTGGGTATCTTCACCGCGATACACAGGTTGCGCGCGGTTTACAGTCGGATCGCTTTTCCATTGGCCGAACAGGATATCGCGCTTTACGCGCAGCATGTGGACGGCATGGATGTCGGTACGCTTGTCGATATTTTCCGCGCCGATATGACAAGTTGCCTGCTCGGGACCGATGCGGTGCGTGATGGTGTGGATGTGCCCGGAAGCGCGCTGCGGCTGATCGTCTTTGACAGGGTGCCCTGGCCGCGCCCCGATATTCTGCACCGCGCAAGGCGCAATGCGTTTGGCGGGCGGCACTATGATGAATTTCTGACACGCATGAAGTTGAAGCAGGCTTTCGGGCGGCTCTTGCGCAAGCAGGATGACAAGGGTGTCTTCGTTATCCTCGACAGGCAGATGCCAACAAGGCTGACGAGTTGTTTTCCCCCCGATATCACGGTGGAGCGCTGCGGAATCGCTGAAACGATCGGCGCTGTGCGGGCATTTCTTGGTGATTGACCGGGCGGGATACTCGCCATAGGGTCGGCAGCAGTTTCATGCGACAGCAAGCTGCGGTCCAAGCAGGAGAAAAATCAGCAATGGCATCCACGATCAACCATCAAAGCGCGCTCATTTATGTCATGGTGACCATGTCCGCTGCCGATAGCGTGATGCGCGACCGCGAATTCCGCACAATTGGCGGAATCGTGGAAAGCCTGCCGGTCTTTGAAGAGGTTAATCGTGATGCGCTGGTTGCCGCGGCCGAGGATTGCGTCAGCCTGCTTGAACCCGAAGACGGGCTGGATGCGGTTCTGGGGCTTGTGAAAGAGGCACTGTCGCCCGCGCTTTGCGAAACGGCTTATGCTCTGGCCTGTGAGGTGGCGGCAGCGGACGGTACGCTCGAGCAGGAAGAGCTGCGTTTACTGGAACTGATCCGGCATGAGCTTGATGTCGACCGTCTGCATGCAGCGGCGATCGAACGCGGTGTGCGCGCACGCTACACAACCGCATAGCCCAGACCGAAGAACCCCTGCCGGGCACAAGACCCCCCGGTCCGGTGGAAATAATGCCGCAGGACAAGCAAGCAATGCCAGGGAGGTGGCGGGTCATCGGACTCGTCGCTGTGTTGTGCGGCGCCTATATGATCAGTCAGTTCTTGCGGTCTTCGACCGGTGTGATCGCGCCGGAATTGTCACGTGATCTGCAGCTTGCACCCGGTGGGCTTGGGGTGTTGAGCGGCGCTTTCTTCTTTTCATTCGCACTGGCACAGATCCCTGTCGGGCTGATGCTTGACCGCTATGGTGCGCGTAATTCCATGGTTGTGCTGATGATATTTGCGATTGTCGGTTGCGTGATTTTTGCCCGTGCCGATGGTCTTTTGGGGCTTGGGAGCGGGCGTGTGATGATGGGCGTCGGGTGCGCCTGTCTGCTCATGGGCCCATTGATGATTTATACACGCTGGTTTCCCGCCGACCGGTTTGCGACATTGTCGGGCATACAGATTGCCGCGGGCACGTTAGGGGTACTGCTTGCAACGACGCCGCTTGCCGCGGTTTCGGAGTGGATTGGCTGGCGCGGTGCTTTTTGGGCATTGGCCGTGATTACCGCATTGATGGCATTGCTTGTGCTTGGAACCGTGCGCAATGCGCCTGCGCAGGAATTGCAACCACCACGTCCGCGCGAAAGCCTGTTGCAGAGCATGCGCGGGCTGGGGGCGGTGCTGCGCAATCCCGCTTTGCCCTATATCTTTGCCCTGCAATTTGTCGCCTACGGCGCGATGATCAGCGTATTGGGGCTTTGGGGCGCGCCATTTCTGAATGATGTCTATGGGCTCGACGGGCCGGGGCGGGGCAATATATTGCTGCTGATGTCGATAGCGGTCGCACTTGGCATGCTGTTCTGGGGGCCGCTCGATCGTCGGATGAACAGCCGCAAGCGGCCAATCCTGCTGGGCGGTGCGGGAAGCGCCTCGGCGCTGCTGTTGTTGGCATTGGCACCGGAATCCGGACTTGTCCCGATCACCGGACTATTCATTATATTGGGGTTTTGCAATGGCTATACCGCGATCTCGCTGGCCCATGGGCGGTCGATTTTCCCCGATGCATTGGTGGGGCGCGGCATTACCCTGCTCAACATGGGCAATATGGCAGGCGCGGGGCTGCTGCAATTCCTGGCCGGGTTGATAATCGGGCAATTCGTGCCCCCTGGCGCGCCTGCGCCGGTCGCGGCATATCAGTTGGTATTCGGATTTCTGGCGCTCAGCCTGATTGCGGCGCTGCTTTTTTATCGGCGAATCGCGGATTGCCCGCCAAATTCGACAATTTAGGTTACGTGGTTGCGGGAAATTTTGTCGCAGCCAAGGCGGATTTGCTTTCGCATGTTGGGAGATAAGAAAAATTAATTATATAAATCAGCATGTTAATTAATTTTTGTGCGACGCAAAAATTTTGTTGCAAAGCAGCATTTTTTTGTTGAATGCCGCCACGATTCAGCTAATATGAATTCACGGCACAGGGATTTTCATCCCTCCCGCCGTTGCCCTTCCTGGGCGTTTCCTCCCTAAACTCGGGCCGTTCCTGCGGGAACGGCCTTTTTTTCTTCCCTGACGCGGTGCGTTGTTCGGGTAATAACGCTTTGTGGAAATGCCGGGCTTCTCTACACTTAATCCCATAAAAGAACAAGCGGCAGGGGGAGGGTTATGGCCGGTCAATGCTGGCTTGAAGTCGCGCTCAATGGTCCATGGGGAAAACGGCGTCAGCCCCATGTTCCGGTCAGCGTCGATGAAATCGTTAACGATGCGGTGGCCTGCGTCGAGGCCGGGGCCGCAATCGTGCATTTTCATGCCTATGATGTGGCGACGGGGCGGCAAAAAGACGATGCCGATCTTTACGCCGCGATTGTCGACGGGGTTCGCAGCCGTTGCGATGCGATTGTCTATCCGACCTTGCCCGCCGATGGCAGTGCGGATATCGATCCCCAAGGCGGGGCTGATGCACGCTTTGCCGCCCTGAAGGGGCTGGCGGATCGCGGTCTTGTCGAATGGGGGGCGCTGGATCCCGGATCGATGAATTTTGCGCATGCGGGGCAGGTGGCGGCCGGCGATAAGGGGTTTGTCTATACCAATTCGGTTGAACATATCCGCGCCGGGCTGGGTTTTGCGGCAACGCTTGGCCTGCCGATGGCCTATGCGATTTACGAGCCGGGATTTCTGCGGCTCGGGGCACAGCTTGCGGCGGAACAACCCGGCGCGGGGCAGCCCATCTATCGGTTGATGTTTACCGATGGCTTTACCTTCAGCTATCCGCCAAAACCCTATGCGTTGCAGGCCTATCATGAACTGCTGCGCGAGTTCGCACCTGATGCGCCCTGGATGATCGCAGGTCTCGATGTGGATCTGACGCCGCTCATACCGCTTGCGGTCGCGTTGGGCGGACATGTCCGGGTAGGACTTGAGGATGCGCGACTTGGCACGCCGAAGACAAACCTTGAAATCGTTACCGAAGCGGTATCGGCGATCGAAGGAGCGGGCGGTAGCCTCGCCCGGCCCGATCAGATCCGGGCAAGCTTGCGCCAGTGATAAAAATGGCCCGTTATATCGGGTAAAGGGAAGGGGACAGAATGATGCAGAAAGTAACCGAACTTGGCTATATGGGGATCGGCGTCAAAAGCCTCGCGGATTGGCGCGATTACGCCGCCCGGATTGTCGGGCTTGAGGTTGTTGATGGCGCTCATCCCAGGCAATGCTTCCTGCGTATGGATTATTGGCATCACCGCATCATTGTTGAAGAGGATGGCAGCGACGATCTTTCCTTCCTTGGTTTTCGTGTTGCCGGTGCGGAGGAGTTTCGCGCCATGCGTGCCCAGCTTGAGGACGCAGGCGTGACGGTACAGCTCGCCAGCGCCGAGGACGCGCAGGAGCGGCATGTGCTTGAGCTGATGCGGCTTGAGGATCCAAGCGGCAATGCGCTGGAGATTTTTCACGGCCCGCATGTGCAGACCCATAAACCGTTCCATCCGGGCCGCGCCATGCATGGCCGGTTCAAGACCGGTACGGGCGGTTTGGGCCATCTCATCCTGCGCGAGACGGTGGGGTTTGAGAAAACCCACGCCTTCTACAGCCTGCTTGGCATGCGTGGCGGCGTTGAATACCGCATCCCGATTCCGGGTATGGACAAGCCGTTCGAGATTATGTTCCTGCATTGCAATGATCGTGATCACACGCTGGCCTTCGGCTTGCCAAGCGACAAGCGGATCAATCACCTGATGCTCGAATATGAAGCCTTCCATGATGTCGGGCTTGCTTATGATCTTGTGCAGCAGAACGATATCCATGTGGGCATCACGCCGGGCTGCCACGCCAACGATCAGATGTATTCATTCTATGCGGCCAACCCGTCGGGCTGGATGATCGAATTTGGCTGGGGCGGGCGCGATTCTACCCACCAGTCGGAATATTACGACCGCGATACCTACGGCCATAAGGCGCAGTAAACCAGCCGTAATTCATAAGGAAACAATCTACACGCTGCGCCGGCCGCCTCTCGCGCCAGCCGGGGCAGCTTTGCTGTGGCTCAGCTGGTGGCCTGCCCCTCCGCCGGCTTATCGGCTATGGTCAGCGGTGCGCGCTTGTCGCTCAGCAGCCAGCCGATAATGAGCCCCACCAGGATCGCAGGCATCCCCTCATAGACATCGAGATGCCAGTCGAGATAGCGCCAGTAAAGCGCGGTTGATACCCCAACGAGCATAATCAGGATGGCGTGGCGTTCGGAGATCGTGCGCCCCAGCGCGTAGAGAATAAGCAATGGACCAAAGGCGCTCGCCAGCGTCGACCAGGCAAGGATGACAAGGCTGAAGACGCTTTGATTTTCGCCCAGCGCGATAATCAGCGCAAACAGGGTGACAAGCGCGGTTGCGCCTTTCAGCTCCCAGCTGCGTTCAAGCTTGCGGGGCAGCAAATCATGGGTAAGCGCTGCCGAACAGCTCAGCACAAGCGAATCTGCCGTCGACATGGTGGCGGCGAAAATGCCTGCCAGGATCAACCCGACCAATATCGGCGGCAGGAGCTCGCGCGCCATGGTCGGCAAGGCAAGCTCGGGGTCAAGCCCGTCAAGTTCGGGTAGATAGATCCGCGACAGCATGCCAACCCCCGTCGCCAGCAGATAGAAGGGGATGAAGTAACCGTAATACCAGCCGCGCGCGCGCCGCATATGCCCCGGATTATCGAGCGCCATGAAACGGACCATCACATGCGGCTGGCCAATGACAGACAGCCCTGCGAACATCCAGCCGACAACAAACAGGATCATGCCTAAAGCGCCGGGAAACAGCAGATCGTCAGGAAACCAGTCAAGGAAGCCTTCGACCTCGCCCATCTTCGCGATCGTGCTGTCGATACCGCCAAGGCCATAAACGCCCACAATCAGCAGCAGCGCCATCGCAGCAATCATGACGGCTGATTGCGCCGTATCCGTCCAGATTGATGCGCGCAGCCCACCCGCAACGCTATAGGCCAGCACAATTGCGGCAACCAGTATTGCGCCGGTTTCCGGTGCCCAGTCGAACACCCCGTGCAGCGCCTTGCCGCCGGCGCTGATCTGCGCCGCCGCGTAAGCGCCCAGAAAGATGATTGTCACAATCGCCGCAAGCCGGCGCCAAATGGCGAATTCAGTACCGCCCCAGCGCGCCAGCACCGCCGAGAAGGAGGCTTCTTCGGTGCGTTTGGTTGCTTTGCGTAATTCGCGATGAACGAAGGTCGAGGCCAGATAATCCCCCAGAATCCAGCCAATCATCAACCAGATCGAGGCAAGGCCCACAGCATAGGTGTAGCCGATCACCCCGATGAACATATATCCGGAATTATTCGTCGCCACCGCCGATAACCCGGTCATCCACGGGCTGACATTGCGGTCCGCCAGATAGTAATCGCGTTTGGTTTGTTTCGCCCGCAGGAAGGATAGCAGCCCGATGACAAGAAATAATGCCATGAAGGCAAGAAAGCTGATTAGCGTCATATGGCAAGCTCCATCGGGTTGACGAGTTTTTCGAAGACATCATTGCCGTGTAGCAGGGTGAATGCGCGTTCGGCCCTGGCTGTCTCTCGGTAATTTTCAGATTGCCCGATGACGGTCTCAAGGTCCGCCAATGCTTCTGTTGGCATTTCCATCGCCGCATAGGCGCAGGCGCGCTGATACAGGGCATGCGGGCTGTCGGGATCGAGCCTGATGGCCCGGTTTGTCAGGCTGAGCGCCCATTGCGGCTCTTCAAGCTCAAGTGCTGCATCCGCTTTGAATGTCAGCGCTTCAGTGTCGTCGGGGCGGATCCGCAGGATTTCATCATAAATCGCGATTTTTGCCGCAGGTGTCGTCTCCTGACTGGCGCGCAACCACAGGGAGTGAATTTCGTTCGTATCATCAATTTCACGTTGTGTGGCGAGCAGATGTTCCGACTTTTCATGGAGTTCCTGCTCGATCGCATTCAATCGCTCGGCATAGCCTTCCACCAGTTCGCCAACCTTGGCTTCGGCGATATCATTAATCCGGTTACGGACATCGCGCAGTGAATTCCAGCCCAGAAAAACAAGCAAGGTCATCACAGCGGTAATGACAAAGAAAAATAATTCAACGGCATTGCGCGCATAGCCTGCGGCTTCATGCGCGATGTTATATTCACGGGTAATCTGGCGTTCGATGATCTGTGCGCGGCTCCGCTCGAACTCCGAACGCAGATTGCGGATCTCGTCAAGCAGATAACGTGCCGTAAAGGGCGAATAAAGAGGTGCATCGGGGTCATCGATTGGGGTGTCGATAACTCCCCTTGCTGGCTCTTGTGTCGCGTCTGGCGATGTTTGTGCTGACGGCGAGACGGTGCTTTCCTGCGCGGCCGACATAGCGGGTGCCATGACGGTAATCCCCACGATCAAGAGAATGATAAAATCATGACGGCACCTGACGCGAGCCGTTCGTTGCCGGTCACTCCAGAAAAAGATTGTCCCTACCCCCGCAAACTCGTTCTCAAACCATCAGCGCACGGCAGATAACTACGATGCCGAACGGTGACGTCTGTAAGCAATTTTTCCTGGCTATCCTGCCAGAAAACGCCGCTCATGCCAAATCTGGCCTGGGAATACTTACTTGCTCTGTGCCGTGACGATCCAGATTGCGGCATCCATCTGCAGGCCGTCTGTGTCGAAGTCGGATTTCACCGCCTCGGTCACCGCATCGCGTACGCGGTTTTGTGTGGCGTCATCCTGCTCGGCCAGGATCAGCCGTAATGGTCCGATACCAAGCAGGAACGTCACGGCATCCGACAGGCCGAGCCCAGCGCCGACCGTGATCTTTGCGTCAACGGGTTCAAGCGCGATGTTGTCGAAACCGGCCGCCCCCAGGATGCGTTCCACGCGTTCAGGCTCGCCAAAGGAGAAGGGGCCGGGATCTTCAGGGCCCGCCGGTTGCGGCATCTGAACATGCTCGGCCGCGACCATCAGGCTTTTCAGGACCCAGGGGTTTTCGCGCACCGGCCGCCAGACCACATTGCACAATCGGCCTTCCGGCGTCAGCGCGCCGCGCATGTTTGAGAATGCGGCCACCGGGTCATCGAAGAACATGACGCCGAACCGCGAGAAGATGAGATCCGCGCTCGCCGGCGCAAAGCGGTGGGTCGTGGCGTCAGCTTTCTGAAAGGTCAGATTCTTGCGACCTTCAGCGCGCGCCTGCGCCCGTGCCAGCATGGGCTCGGATATGTCGATGCCTGTGATATGACCATCCGCGCCGACCTGCTCGGCGATCGCAAGGCTTGTATCCCCGCAACCGCAACCGATATCGAGCACGCGCGTGCCGGGTGTGATATCGGCCCGCTCCAACCCTGCAAGGCCAAGCGGCGCCAACATCGCGTCGAGCAGTGCCTGCTCCTCGGTCCAGCGTTGCCCGATATCACCGTTCCAGATTTCGATCTGCTCGCTATTATTCGCCATCTGACTTCCGCCTGGTTGTAAGGGTTTACGCGCTGAGCCCGCCATCGACGACGACGGATGCACCGGTCATGGGTTGCGAGCGCGACGACAGCAGATGCCCGATCTGATTGGCAAGCTCTTCGGGGGCCGCGAACCGGCCAAGCGGCGTGCCCCCCTTGGCCATGGCGTCGAACGCCGCTTCATTGCCGCCCATCTTGTCCGATAATGAATCGAAAAAGGGCAACCCATTCCAGATCGGCGTTTTCACCCCGCCGGGCAGCACCACATTGACACGGATCTGGTCGCGCGCGCCTTCGCGGGCCGCGACCTTGCTAAGCTGCACCGCGCCGGCCTTGGCGGCGGCATAGGGGCCTGCGCCCTGTTCCGCCTTGATCGCGGCAACCGAGGCGATGACCACCATCGCGCCGCCGCGCCCGCCTTCACCGATCATCTTGAGCCCGGTCTTCAGTGTCAGGAACACCCCGTCCAGATTGACCGCGATGACACGCCGCCATTCCTCGAAACTGCATTTGACCAGCGGCCCGCCAGCCGGGATCCCCGCATTTGCGACCGCATAGTCAAGCCGTCCGAATTTGGCAGCGATCTGTGTCGCTGCATCGTCCCAGGCTTTGGGGTCCGCCACATCCTGCGCAAGGCAGAGCAGGCGATCGTCTGGCAGGCCGACTTCCTCGCGGATGCGGGCAAGACTGTCCGCATTCCATTCCATCAGTACAAGCCCATGCACCCCTTCGGCAGCAAGCAGCCGCGCGGTGGCCGCGCCGATCCCCGAACCCGCGCCCGTGATAAGCGCGACGGCGCCGGGATTATCGTCAAACATCATATCTGCGTTCCGTAGTTTTGTTATCTAGTTGGGGAAGCCGACAAGCTGCCGCGCCATCACCACGCGCTGGATCTGGCCCGTCCCCTCGACGATATCCATGGCTTTCATGTCGCGGTACAGCTTCTCGATCAGGTGATCGCCGCGTCCGCCGACAAGCCCCAGCAGTTCCATGCCAAGGCTCGCTGCTTCCATCCCGACCTGCGGGGCAAGCGCCTTGCACATGGAGGCTTCGACGATATTGGGCATCTGATGATCGGCAAGCCAGGCTGCCTTGAAAGTCAGCAGGCGGCACATCTTCACCTTGCGGTGCATACGCTCCAGCCGGTCGCGCACCCGCACATCGCCAAGCAGATCATTGTCCCGCGCAAAGCGCATCGCCTCGTCCACCGCGGCGCGCGCCATCCCCACCGCCATGGCGGCGATCATCGGACGGGTCGAATTGAAGGTCTTCATCGCCCCCTTGAACCCCTTGCCGCCGGTATAATATTCCTCCCCGCCAACAAGGTTTTCCTCCGGCACCCGGCAATCGCTCATCACGAAGGAGGTGGATTCATACCCCTTGATGCCGGTCTTCTTCTCGATATGGAAGTTGCCAAGGCCGGGCGTCCCCTTTTCCACAATGAAGGCACGATGCCCGTCGCGGCCAAGTGCGGGGTCAATCGTCGCCCAGACGAGGATCCAGTCAGCCCGGCTCGACGCGCCCGAAAACGATTTGTTGCCGTTGAGGATCCAGTGCTTGCCATCCTTGACGCAGCGGGTGCGAATCCCCGCCACATCCGAGCCCGCGCCCGGTTCGGTCATCGCGAAAGCGGCCCAGCGCGGCCTGTCGGGATTGATGAACGGGCCGAGAAACCGTTCCTTCTGCTCTTCCGTGCCCATGGCGATCAGCGGTCCCTCGCCAAGCCCGGGGCTTGGCCCCGATACAGCGACCCCCCGGTCCCAGTAAGACATTTCCTCTGACACGAGCAGGGTGCTGCGGGTATTGCCGGGTTTGTTTGTGTCCTTTTTCTTTTCCGGTTCGCCGGGTTTTTTCGGCCGCCAGCGGGTGCGTCCCATGCCCATCTTGTGCAGCATCTTGAAATAGTCATGCTCAGGCGGTAGCGGACGGCCCAGCCGGTCGCATTCAAGCCCGAGCGGACGGATATAGTTCTTGCCAAGTTCATGCACCCGTTCGAGGCGTGCCTGCGTGGCCTTGTCGATCGTGAAATCCATCAGGCTTCATACTCCGTCAGTTGGATCGGCAGATCGCAGTCAAGATAGGTTTGCCCGATATCCTCGCGGGCACGGTCGATGCCACCGTAAAGCAGCCCCAATGCACGGCATTCGCGCATATATTTCTCCACCGGCAGATCAGCCATGAAGCCCGGCCCGCCAAGGATCTGCAGCGCATTCGGGCCGATATAGGCGGCTTGTTCCGCTGCTTCCACAAATGCCTGGGCGGCCGCAACCTCAAAGGCGCCGCCCTGATCGGCGCGGCTTGCTGCTTCCTGGGTCAGAATACGCGCCCCTTCAAGGGCTGCGTTCATTTCCACGATCAGGAAGGCCAGCCCCTGATGATGGGCGATGGGTTTGCCGAATGCGACCCGGTCCTTGGCATATTCGCGCGAATAGATGCAGGCGGTGCGCATCACCCCGCACAGCAGGGCCGCCGCGCCGAGCCGGGCGCGGGCCAGCGCGCGGGCAGCCCCGGTTTTGTCCTGCCACGCAGCGGCGATGGGCGCATTGTCGAGCCGGATTTCCGACGCACCCGCGGCGCGCAGCCCCGACCCTTTCAGTTTTTCAAGCGCAAGACCGTCTGTAACAAGCACCGCACCCTCGCGCGTCAGAATGGCAAGCAGGTCAACCCGGTCTGCCGGCACCCAGGGAATGGTGCCACTCACCGTGCCGGCACCGATATTGAGTGTCGCCTCGTCCGCAAGCACCAGCACCGCACGGGCCCCGTCCTGCTCCAGCAGCGGCAGGCAATATTGTTCGACCGCCCCATCACCGCCCAGCTCGCTCACCGCGTATAGCGCCGCACCAAGCGGGTCGAGTGCGATGGCCGAACCCGCATCCCCGGCCGCCAGCTCCTCCAGCACCGTCACTTTCGCAACCGCACCAAGCCCGGCACCGCCAAGTTCCTCGGGAATTTCGAGCGCGCCGAGGCCGATTTCAGCGAAAGCGGCGCGAATATCCGCGGCCACTTCGCGCGCCGCCTCGAAATCGCGTTGCGCGGGGTTCAGCGCCTCTGTCGCGAATTTGCGCGCGGTATCCTGAATGAGGGTAAGCTCTTCCCCCGGATCGAGATCGATCATGATGGCCCTCCCGCCAGAAGTGCTGACGGCGGCACGATCGGCCGCCGCCATCCCTGAAAAGGTGCTTATTTACCGGCGAAATTCGCGGGCCGGCGTTCGGCGGTGGCCTTGATGCCTTCCTTGGCGTCTTCGGTGCGCATCAGCCAGTTCTGTTCCTGCAGCTCGCGATCGGTTGCCGCACGCACCCGGTCGGCCAGTCCCATGCGCAGCGTTTCGCGGACGGAGACGACGGCGAGCGGGGCGGAAGCGGCCAGTTCGCGCGCGAATGCCTGTGCTGCGCTGCGCACCTCTTCTTTCGGGACCAACCGGTCAACCAGGCCCATTTCCTTCGCTTCTTCGGCTTTCACCCGGCGGCCGGTGTAGAACATGTCATAGGCATTCTGCTGGCCGATCAGGGCAGGCAGGGTATGGGTCAGCCCGAAACCGGGATGGAAGCCAAGCTGGGTAAAATTCGCCGAAAAGCGTGCCTCGGGGCAGGCAACGCGGAAATCAGGCACCAGTGACAGGCCAAGCCCGCCACCGATCGCCGCACCGTTGATCGCGCCCACAATCGGTTTCTTGTTGGCGAACAGCCGCACTGCCTGATCGTAAAGATGACCGCCGCCACCGCCCTGATTCATGCCTTCAGCACGCGGGCTGCCCTGAAAATTCGCGCCGGCACAGAACGCCTTGCCACCCGAGGCAAGCACGATGGCGCGGCAACCGGGATCTTCATCCAGCGCATCGAAGCAATCGGCCAGCGAGGTCAGCATCTCAAGATCGAAGAAGTTCAGATCCCCGTTCTGCATTTCGACCGTGGCCACATAATCATCCGCCAGATCGACCTCGATCAGCGTGAAATCTCCGAATTTTGCCATGATGGGCTCCCCTTAAGCATTTTAGTTTGTTTGCGCCGATGCTAGCAGCGGAGGGAAAGGCGCACAATGAGTTTGCCGCGAGTTTGCCGCGCTTATGGTCCTTGCTGTGGCGCCGAAAGGGGCAGGCGGACAAGCAAGCATGAAAGGGGCCGAAAATTCTGGCCCGGCCGGTCAAGCTGCGCTAGACCGGGTAGCAAGAATTACCGCCGCGCTTTTGCAATCGGCGCGGCTTGAAAACAGTTTGGAAATGTGATGACGACACTCGTAATGATCCGCCATGGGCAAAGCCAATGGAATCTGGAAAACCGGTTTACCGGCTGGCATGATGTGCCGCTGACCGAGCAGGGGGTGGCAGAAGCGCGCAAGGCAGGGCAATTGCTGCGCGAGGGCGGTTATAGCTTTGACCGCGCCTATACCTCGGTTTTGCGCCGCGCGATCCGGACATTGTGGTTATGCCTTGAGGAAATGGACCGGATGTGGATCCCCGAAACCAAGGCGTGGGAGTTGAACGAGCGGCATTACGGCGCGCTGCAAGGGCTCAACAAGGCGGAAACAGCGGAGAAACATGGCGATGAGCAGTTGCATATCTGGCGCCGCAGTTTCGATACACCGCCGCCGCCGCTCGATGAGAACGACGAACGGCACCCCAAATTCGATCCGCGTTACAAGGGATTGAGCCCGGCGCAATTGCCTGCGACCGAATCGCTCAAGACAACGCTCGACCGGGTGCTGCCCTATTGGGATGTGGAAATTGCACCGCATGTGCGCGCGGGCGAGAATCTCGTCATCGCGGCCCATGGCAATAGCCTGCGTGCGCTTTGCAAGCATCTGCTCAATATCAGCGATGCGGATATTCCGGGGCTTGAAATCCCGACCGGCAATCCGCTGGTGTTTGAACTGAACGACGACCTGTCGGTGCAAAGCTGCCGCTATCTGGACGAAGCCCGCGCACAAACACTGCCGGAGCCGAAATAACCGCGCGATTGGCAGTTATTTTCCCCAGTCGGTAATCGCGAAATTTTCAGGATGCGCGAGTATTCTTGCGGAGCCACGCGTCAAGCATCTCGAAAGTAAGGGTGTGGCGTTCATATCGCTCGGAGAGGAAGGTCCATGTTTCTTCTGCATTGGCGGTCAGTTCGACGCCATTGATAGAAAGGAAGGTGTACATCGCCGCAAAAGCGGTCCGCTTGTTGCCATCCACGAAAGGGTGATTCTGGGAAAGGCTTTCCCACAGCGCCGCAGCTTCAGCGAGTATATCGGCATAATATCCGGATTGCGGGCGAAACAGAGCCGCCTCAAGTTGTCCGGGATCGCGTACGCTTTCCGTGCCGCCATATGTCGCAATCTGATCCGCGTGAATGGCAAGAACATCGGCTATCGTGAGATAGTCGCGGCTCACTTGGCGAGTTTGTCGTACAGCGGCGCAAAACGGAAATGGCTCTTCTGATAGGCGCTCATGACATGCGTCCGCGCCTTGCCGTGCCTGCGTTCCTCGATAAGCGCCGCGATAGCTTCCTCGACGAGGGACTGAATCTGGCGTCCCTCCTCCTTTGCCTGATTTCGCAATTCGGCGAGCAGGTCGCTGCTTATCTGCGTTGCAAATTTTTCGCGCGCTTGCACTATTTTTCCTCTCCAATGGAAATCAGAGATCATTACTTCCTGTTTCATGATACGTCAAGAAACAGGAAGTGGCTGCGTGGGCATGCACTCTTTTGACCGATAACATGACTTCTGTGCTTGAGGATATTTCGCGGTCTAAAGTTTCCAATCGCGCTGTCTTCGTACGGGAGATCCTGAAGATGTTGGATGACGCCCACTTCAGCGGGCATCGGCCGACTTCAGATGTGATCTTTATCGATTCCGCATCATTTCTGGAGAAGGGATGGCGGTTGATTGCCCCTTACTCACAGCAGATCGCGCCGATTGATATGTGGGATAGCTGGTCAGAGACCGCGTCGGAAACAAACCCTGTTGAAATCTCATGACCGGAAATCATTATCCATACCGGCTGAGTATTCACCCCGCGCCGGTTGGCAGCTCGTTGAAGGGCAGATCCTTGTCGACGCGAATTTCGCCAGGCAGTTTCAGCACCCGTTCGGAGATGATATTGCGCATCACCTCATCGGTGCCGCCGGCGATCCGCATGCCGGGCGAAGACAGCCAGTTATCCTGAAAGCCTGCCGCGAATGGCACGAGATCCGGGTCACGGATGATGCCGCCCATATCCATCAACTCAGCCGCAAAGCCCGCAAGATCCTGCCGGCGCGGCGCGCTGACCGCCTTGGAGATGGAGTTTTCCGGCCCCGGCGTTTCCCCCCGGCTCAACGCGGTGAGGGAGCGGAAGCGGGTATATTTCAGGCCCTGTGACTGCACATGCCAGTCGGCAATCCGTTCGCGCACCGCCATATTGTTGATGGCGGGGCCGTCGATCAGCTCGGTCTCGCGCGCCAGATCGATGAGTTCTTCGGTGCCGACGCTGACCCCGATACTGCCGACAGCGGAGCGTTCGTTCATCAGAACCGTGAGGGCAACTTTCCAGCCATCGCCAACCGCGCCCAGACGGTTTTCGTCCGGAATACGGACATTTTCGAAAAAGACCTCGTTGAAGTGGCTTTCACCGGAAATCTGCTTGATGCGTTTGACGGTAATGCCCGGCGTCTTCATATCGACAATGAAGAATGTCAGCCCCTTATGTTTGGCAACCGTCGGGTCGGAGCGGGTGACCAGAATGCCAAGGTCGGAATAATGCGCCCCCGACGTCCAGATTTTCTGGCCATTCACCACCCATTCATCGCCATCCTTTTCCGAACGGGTGCGGATGCCGCCAAGATCAGAGCCCGCGCCGGGTTCGGAAAATAGCTGGCACCAGATCTCCTCCCCATACAGACCTTTGCGGATATAACGCCCCTTCTGGTCCGGGCGGCCATGCACCATGATGGTGGGCAGGGCCATGCCAATGCCGATGATGAACAGGGCGCCGGGCAGATTGAACTTCGATTCCTCCTGCCCGTAGATGACGTTCTGCATCGACTTGCCGCCCATGCCGCCATATTCCTTGGGCCAGGTGATCGCCGCATAGCCGGCTTCGGCCTTGACCGCCTGCCAGGCCTTGGATTGTTCCATGGTCGGCCGGGTGCCGAGCGGGTAGCGCGGGGCGTTCTTGTCGAGCCAGTCGCGCACCTGCGCGCGGAACTCGGCTTCTTCCGGTGTATCTTCGAAATCCATGGCGCAAGCTCCCTTGTCGTTCGCCGATCGCCGGGCTGTCTTGTCTCAGAGCCCGGTCGGCTGCTCGTTGAATGGGGTATCCTTGTCGACGCGCACATCGCCGGGCAGGCCCAATACCCGCTCGGCAATGATGTTGCGCATGATTTCATCGGTGCCGCCCGCGATCCGGATACCGGGTGCCGCGATCCATTCTTCCTGGAACCGGCTGCGGAAGGGGGACAGATCGCGGTCGCGGATAATCCCGCCCAGATCCATCAGCTCCATCGCAAAGGCCGACAGATCCTGCTTGCGCGGTGCGTTCACCGCCTTCGAGATGGAGGCGCGCGGGCTTGGCGTTTCACCACGGCTCAAGGCGGTCAGGCTCATGAACCGGATATATTTCAGCCCCTCCGCCTGAATATGCCAGTCGGCGATCTTTTCACGCACGGCCATGTTGCGGATCGCGGGTCCGTCGCCAAGCTCGGTCTGCCGTGCAAGCGTGATAAGTTCCTCGACCCCGACGCTTGAGCCCATATTGCCGACCGCCTGACGCTCATTCATCAGCGTGGTCAGCGCAACCTGCCAGCCATCGCCTTCCGCGCCAACGCGCATGGCGTCGGGAATGCGGACATTCTCCAGATAGACTTCGTTGAAATGATGCGCGCCGGAAATCTGCGTAATCGGCTTCGCCTCGATCCCCGGTGTTTTCATATCGACGAGGAAATAGCTTAGCCCCTTATGTTTCGGCTTTGTCGGATCGGTCCGCGCGACCAGAATGCCCCAATCGGAATAATGTGCGCCAGAGGTCCAGATTTTCTGGCCATTCACGACCCATTCATCGCCGTCCTTTTCCGCGCGGGTACGCACATTGGCAAGATCGGAGCCCGCGCCGGGTTCGGAGAAAAGCTGACACCAGACCTCCTCGCCATAAAGGGCGGGGCGGATGAAACGTTCGCGCTGTTCGGGGGTGCCATGCACCATCAATGTCGGCATCGCCATGCCGATCCCGATCAGGAACAGATTGCCGGGCATGTTGAATTTGGCTTCTTCCTGTCCGTAGATGACGTTCTGCATCGACGTGCCGCCCATGCCGCCATATTCCTTGGGCCAGGTGATTGCAGCATAGCCCGCATCCGCCTTGATCTTCTGCCAGGCCTTGGAGCGTTCGATGACTTCACGGCCCCTGAGTGGCCGGCTGCGGTCGCGCCCCTCATCGAAATTACCGGCATTTTCCTCAAGCCAGGCGCTGACTTGCGCGCGGAACTCGGCTTCTTCGGGGGTATCTTCAAAATCCATAAGAAATGCTGCTTTCCTGAACCTGCCGCTGCCCACCCGCGCTGCGGGGAGGGGGCATCATGGGCAAATGCATCGATCGGGAAGCGGCCGCCGCCCTCGTGTCGGCAGACCCTGTGCTTCCCGATCGGATTTAAGTGTGCCGCGCCGGGGTTAGTGCCCGGTCGGCAGTTCGTTGAATGGCGTATCCTTGTCAACCCGGATTTCGCCGGGCAGGCCGAGCACGCGTTCAGCGATGATATTCTTCAGAATTTCATCGGTACCGCCCGCGATCCGCATGGCCGGCGCAAACAGCCAGCCGCTTTGGAAGCCGGCCTTGAGCGGGGCCAAATCGGGATCGGTGATCATGCCGCCAAGTTCCATCAGCTCCAGCGCGAAGGAGGTGTAATCCTGCCCGCGCGGGGCGCTGACCGCCTTGCCGATCGAGTTCTCCGGACCCGGTGTCTGGCCCTTGCTGAGCGCGGTAAGCGAGCGGAAGCGGGTATATTTCAGACCCTGACCCTGCACATACCAATCCGCGAGGCGTTCGCGCACCGCCATGTTGTTGATCGCGGGGCCGTCATGCATCTCGATCCCGCGGAACAGCTTCAGAAGCTCGTCGGTGCCAAGCGCACCGCCGCCGCCGCCAATTGCCGCGCGTTCGTTCATCAGCGTGGTGAGCGAGACTTTCCAGCCATCGCCTTCCGCGCCCAGACGCTGGGAATCGGGAATGCGCACATCGGTGAAGTAAACTTCGTTGAAGTTCGCGCCGCCCGAGATCTGCTTGATCGGCTTGACTTCCACACCCGGCGTTTTCATGTCGAGGAAGAAGAAGGTCAGCCCCTTATGCTTGGGCACATCGGGGTTGCTGCGTGTCACCAGAATTCCGTAATCGGAATAATGCGCGCCCGAGGTCCAGATCTTCTGGCCATTGACGACCCACTCATCGCCATCCTTTTCCGCACGGGTGCGAATGCCGGCCAGATCCGAGCCCGCCGCGGGTTCGGAGAAGAGCTGGCACCAGATTTCCTCGCCATAGAGGGCGGGCCTGGTGTAACGCTCCGCCTGTTCCGGCGTGCCATGGGTCAGCAGGGTCGGGATGCACATGCCAAGCCCGATGTCGAAAAACCCGCCGGGAAGATTGAATTTGGCCTCCTCCTGCGAATAGATCACATTCTGGATCGGTGTGCCGCCCATGCCGCCGATTTCGCGCGGCCAGGTGATTTTGGCGTATCGCGCCTCGGCTTTTTTGGCCTGCCATTCCTTGGCGATCTTCAGTGCCTCTTTTTCATTCAAATCGGCGCTGAATGCATTGGCGCTGGCATTCTTGGGTGCATTCGCCGCAAGCCATGCCCGCACTTCGGCACGGAATTCGGCTTCTTCCGGTGTATCTTCGAAATCCATTTATCTGTCTCCTGATATGCGGGATTGTCTAGGCTGCGTTGCGCTTCTCAAGCTCGGTAATCAGCTTGTCTTTCCAGGACAGCGCGCTGCCCAAAGAAACGCTGAGCAGTTTTGCCCGCCGGTAGAACAGGTGACAGTCGAATTCCCAGGTGAAGCCCATGCCGCCATGGGTCTGGATGTTTTCCTTGGCCGCGAAGTTGAACGCGTCGGTTGCGGCAATCCGCGCACCAGCCGCGGCTGCGGGCAGGTCCGGCGCATTTGTCGACAGCGCCCAGGCGCCGTAATAGCTGTTCGAACGGGCAAGCTCGTTCTTGATATACATATCCGCAAGCTTGTGCTTGATCGCCTGGAACGAAGCGATCGGCCGGCCGAACGCATAGCGGCCCAGCGCATATTCCTTCGCCGTTTGCAGCGCGGCGTCGGCACCGCCAACCTGCTCGAACGCCGTCAGAACAGCCGCCCGGTCAAGTACCTGCCGGATGGTCGACCAACCGCTGCCTTCCGCGCCGACGAGTTCCGCCGGGGCATTGTTGAAGGTGATGTTCGAGAGGTTGCGCGTCGGGTCGAGCGTGTTGACCGGTGCGCGGCTTACGCCTTCGCCGGTGAGATCGACAATCGCAAGCGAAATCGAGCCTTCGTCCGACCCGCTGCCCGTCTTGACAGCGACCAGCGCGAAATTGGCGATATCGCCATCGGGGACCGGCAGTTTCGTGCCGCTGATCTTGCCGCCCGAAAAGCTCGCCTGAATGGTGCGCGGGGTTGCCGCCTGCGTGCCTTCATTGAGCGCCAGCGTGCCGATCATTTCACCTGCCGCCAGGGCGGGGAGGTATTTCTGCTTCTGATCCTCGCTGCCCGCGATGAGCAGCGCTTCGGTCGCCAGATAGACCGAGGAGGAGAAGGGGACGGGCGCGAGCGAACGGCCCAGCTCTTCCGCGATCATGCAGAGTTCCAGATGGCCAAGGCCGATGCCACCATATTCCTCGGGGATCGTGGTGCCGGTCCAGCCCATCTCCACAATGCCTTTCCAGACATTGGCCTCGTAAAGTTCGTCACCATCCAGAATGCGGCGTACGACGGTCAGGTCGCACTTGTCCTGGAGAAATTTGTTCGCCTGATCTTTCAGGAGTTTTTGATCGTCTGAGAAGTCGAAATTCATGGCGGAGCACCGTCCCTTCCCTGTTCATTTCCATAAGTTCGCCGTGGCAGGCGCATCCGTACGGATCTTCTTTGCCACCCGGACTCTATTCATGGGGGTCAGAAAACATGGCCGCAAAGACGATGACAAGGATTTTCTTGGTTGCAGAGGGATAGAATCATTCAACAATGGTGCAAAACAGGGAGCAAGCCGCTGATGTGTGACCCGGCCGGGGTGAATTTTGGTCTGCTTTCAGGCGGATTCGTTCTGCGCGGCGGTGCGCGGTGTAACGATTCCATCCTGTTCGGCCGACTGAATATTGGCCTTGATATGGTCCAGCATCCGAATCAGCTCGAGCAGTTCGCTGTCAGCTAACTTGCCGTAGACAGTGTCGAATTGTTCTTTTGCCTGTTGGCGGAACGGCTCCATAAAGGTTTTGCCTTCCCGTTCGACAAGGTAAATACGTTTGGCGCGCCGGTCATGGGGATCCTGCCGCCGTTCGATGACCCCTTGTTCTTCCAGCTTGTCAAGCAACCGGCCCAGCGGTGCGCGGGCAATTTCGGTTTCTTCGGCGATTTCGGTCTGGGTCTGTCCCTCGCGTCGCCCGATCTGCAGCAATACGCGCCATTGATGCGGTGTCAGGCCAACCTCGCGCACCTTTTTCTCGAACGAACGCATCAGTAAACGCGATACGTCGAATATCAGCCAGCCAACGTCACGCTGTAACTCAAAACGGTCCATGTAACCCGTTCACCGTGAAATTCGTCACTTTTACGACAGAAATTATTGATAATGTATATGATGATAATATATAGATGTATACTAATTCTTAAAGCCACTTTGGGAAAATAATTTTCCGAAAGCGTGTTTCCTTCCATAAATAAGATCGCAAGTTATTGAAATGAACGAGCAATTGCCGATGTCATGGGCCGATTTTCGGGGGCAGGCAGGCCAGCTATATGATGGGCATGCCGGAATCCTGGGGGAGCTTGGCGTGGTGATCGAAAGCCTCGCTGAGGATGGGTTGCGGATTCGCCTGCCGCAAAATCCCGCCTGTGTTGGCGATCCCGAATGGCAGGTTGTGCATTCAGGATTGTTAATGATCATGCTGGATACGGTTTGCGGCCTGGCAACGATACAGAAGCTGGCCAACCCCGCACCCATTGCCACCCTTGATTTACGGGTCGACTATCTGCGCGCGGTGCCCGCATCCCAGGATGTCCTCGTGACCGGGCAGTGCTACAAGCTCGGGCGCAATGTGGGTTTTGCCAAAGGGATTGCCTATACCCACGATGCGGAAGATCCCGCTGCGATCGCCAACGGCACTTTTATGCTGGGCACCGCCGGCGATACCCCGCCAATGGCTGCCGCCTTGAAAGCCGCGGGGCGTTGAGATCAGAAAATGACGACAGATGAGAAGCGCGGTGATGCGCGCCTTGATGATATGACGCGCGGTGAGGGCGGGGATATCCCGCTTGCCGAGTTGTTCGACCGTATCCCGTTTGCCGCGCGGCTTGGCCTGCGGGCGGCGCTGGACGGCAAGGATGTGCTGTGCACGATGCCTTTTTCCGCGCAACTTATCGGCAATCCCAGTCTGCCGGCCCTGCATGGCGGGATCGTTGCCACTTTTCTTGAGGCGACGGCGCTGGCGACAGTGATGCATGCGCAGCGCGCACCGGAGAATTACGGCGATAATCTCCGCCTGTCCGCGCTGGCGACGGTGATGCATGCGCAGCGCGCACCGGAGAATTACGGCCGCTGCGGGCAGGATATTCCACGTGTGATCAGTACAACGGTGGATTATCTGCGACCGGGCGGCCCCAGGGACACGTTCGGACAGGCGGAGATTATCCGCTTGGGTGCGCGCCTGTCGACGGTCGTTGCGACGGTCTGGCAGGACAATCGCGACAAGCCCGTGGCGCGCGCCAACTGCCACTTTCTGGTGGCGGCCCAATCGGCGGCGAAAAAGCGGAACTGAATTGATGAATGACATGCAAAAGGCGGTGGCGGAGGCGGAAAACGCCTTTCGACCGGCCGGTGGAGATAATAGATGCGACTGCTGACTTTTATGGCGTTGATAGCCGGGCCGCTCCTGCTTTCGGCCTGCGGCGATAGCAGCGGTGAAAATGATACGGCCGCATCCGGCAAGGCGGCGGATACGGCGCCTGCCGGCGTTGACGCGCTTGCGCAGCCAGATCAGGTGAAATCACTGGGGCTGTCGGTAATTCTGCCGCAGCTTGAAGAGATCGTCGAGCCGGTGATCGGTACAGGCACGATCGCCGCATCGCAGAAAACCAATATCGGCCCGGTCGTCACCGGTATTCTGGAAGAGACATTCGTCGCGGTCGGTGACCGGGTCAAGAAAGGCGAACCGTTATTTCGCGTGCGCAGCACCAATTACGAAATTCGGGTGAAAGAAGCACAGTTCCAGGTCCAACTCGCCCAGGCGGAGCTTGACAATGCCCGGTCCGAGCTGAAGCGGATCAAGGAATTGCGCAGTTCGGGCGTGGCCTCAAAAGGTCGGCTCGACAAGGTGGAGGCGCAGTTCAGCATCGCAGCCGCGCGGCATGGGATTGCCAAGGCAAGCCTTGCCAAGGCCGAGCAGGACCTCGACGATACAATCGTCCGCGCGCCCTATGACTGTGTTGTAGTGTATCAGCATAAATATACCGGCGAATTCCTGACCACCTTTGGCGGGCCGGGTGGGATGCCGGGCAGCGGCGGCGGTGGCGGTGGCGGTCGCGGCGTGTTCGATATTTCCAAGATCGATATCGTGGCGGCGATTGTCGAGATCCCTGAAACAAAGCTCAAATATATCCGGCTCGGGACGCCTGGGCGGGTTTATATTGACGGGCTCGACCAGGAATATCCCAGCCAGGTTCATATTCTGAATGATCAGGTGGATACGGTCACGCGCAAGGTGCAGGTGCGTCTGGCGATCCTCAATCCCGATTATGCGATCAAGCCTGGACTGTTTGCCCGCGCGACATTGCTTCCTGATGCAAGAAAGACGCTGACCCTGGATCGGCGCGCCCTGCTGGGCAGTCAAAGCGCGCGCTATGTTTTCGTGCACAGGGAGGGCAAGGCCGCGCGGGTGCCCGTGACCGTGCGGGAGCTGGATGCCCGCAGGGTGGAGATAACCAAGGGCCTGAGTGAAAATGACAGGGTATTGGTTGGCCCCAGTTTGAACCGGGTACGCGATGGCGATCTGGTTTCTGTGGAGATGGCCCATGTGGATTAGTGAAATTTCCATAAGAAGGCCGGTTTTCGCGGTGATGCTCGTCGCCGCGCTGGTTTCGCTTGGCTTTGTCGCGATGCAACGCATGGGGACGGATCTTTTCCCGCGCGTTGAATTTCCGTTCGTCAGCGTGTCGACGGTCCTTGAAGGGGCCGCGCCCGAAACCATTGAAAGCGAAGTCACCGATATTATCGAGGAAGAGGTTAACTCGATCGCGGCGATCAAGAGCCTGCGTTCGCAGAGCTTCGAGGGGCGTTCAGCCATCTCGGTCGAGTTCGAGCTCAGCGAAAATGTCGATGTGAAATCGCAGGATGTGCGCGACAAGGTTGCGATTGCGCTTAACGATCTGCCGCGCGATATCCACAGCCCCGTGGTAGGCAAGGTGGATCCAGATGCGCAACCGATCATGTCGGTGATGGTCGCCGGCGATCTGTCGATCCGGGAGATTACCCGCTTTGCCGATACGGTCGTGAAAGAGCGGATTCAGCGCTTGCCCGGTGTTGGTTCGGTCACCCTTGTCGGCGGCCGTGACCGGGAAGTGCGGATATGGCTTGATGCGGATAAATTGCGTGCGCATCACGTTACTGCCGACGATGTTATTCGCGCTATTCAGAATGAGCATGCCGAATTGCCTGGCGGGCAACTTCAAACCGCTGGCAATTTCGAGGAGTTTTCCGTCAAGACGCTGGGCGAGGTGCTGAGCGTCGAGGAATTCGCCGATATCGTCGTGGCGTTTGCCGACGGGGCGCCGACGCGGGTGGGTGATGTCGCCCGTGTTGAAGATGGCATGGAAGATGAGCGGACATATGCCGAGTTGAATGGCCAGAACGGCGTTTCACTCGAAGTTCGCCGGCAGTCGGGTGAAAATACCCTGAAAGTGGCCAATGCCATCAAGGCATCGATGGATGATATCCGCGCGCTTGCGCCCGAAGGGATGAAAATCGTCGTCGCGCGGGATATTTCGACCTTTATTCAAGGCTCGATCGAGGATGTGACCAAGGACATGATCCTGGGGCTGATCCTGGTCGTGATAGTGACGCTGGCCTTTTTGCTGAGCCCGCGCGCCACGATCATCGTCACGATTTCCATGCCGGCGGCGATCATCTCGACCTTCATGGCATTCTATGTGGCGGGCTTTACCGTCAACATGATGACGATGATGGCGCTTTCGGTCGCTGTCGGTCTGCTTGTCGATGATGCGATTGTCGTGCTGGAATCGATCTATCGGGCAATTGATGACGGGTATGCGCCGATGGAAGCCGCATCTGTCGGCATCAAGCGGGTGGGGGCCGCGGTGCTTGCGGGGTCTAGCTCGATCCTTGCTGTGTTTGTGCCGATTGCCTTCATGGAAGGGATCGTCGGGCGCTTTTTCTACCAGTATGGCCTTGCAATTGTTTTTTCGGTGCTTGTGTCGTTGCTGATTTCGCTGACCTTGACCCCGACCCTTTGCGCGCGTTTCCTGCGCCCGCAATCCGAGCTGGGGCGGATTGGCCGGATTTTCGACAATGGCTATCAGAAGCTTGAGGCAGCCTATGGCAAGCTGTTGCGCGGTGCATTGCGCTTCAGGCTGGTGGTGATCGCGCTTGCCGTGCTGACAATCGGTGTGGGCGTTTTTATTGCGGGCAACGTGCCGTCCGACTTTTCGGGCAAGACGGATCGCAGTGAATTCCTGGCGGAGATGGAACTGCCTTTCGGTGTCGGTGTCGAGGAGACAAAGCGCGTCGGGAGCCGCGTCGCAGCCGAGCTGCGCAAGATCGAACATGTCACCAACAGCTTCATCACAATCGGTTCGGATCAGCAATCCAAGGTCAATGTCATACAGTTCTATCTGACCTTGACGCCCAAGCAGGAACGCGAGACCGATTTCCTTGATATCATGCAGGCTGCGCGCGAAACGATGGCGCGTGCCGCGCCCGAGGCAAAAAGCTTTGCGGTGATGGAAGTGCCCTGGATTTCAGGGCCGGGCTTCGGAAATCTGGATATCGATTTTCTGATCCGTGGCAGCGATCTTGCCGAGCTTGAGCGGATCAGCGAAGAGGTCATGCAGAAGATGGATGCCGAGGGCATCTTTGTCGACATCCAGTCGAGCTTCGAGACCGGCCGTCCGGAGGTGCAGATTGAAATTGACCGTCAGCGTACGGCGGATCAGGGGGTATCGGTTCGCGGACTGGCGTCCACGATCCGGACATTGGTCGGCGGTCTTGATGTTGCGACATATGAGGAAGACGGGCTGCGCTATGATGTCAGGTTGCGGCTTGAGGAAAATCAGCGGAATGATCTGTCCAAGCTTGAGCAGATTCAGGTGCGCGGCAATCGTGGTGAACTGATCGATCTGGCCAATGTTGCCGATATCAACGTGAATTCCGGCCCGGCGCAGATTAACCGGCGTGACCGGTTGCGTGCGATCGATGTTTACGCGTCGGCGGCAAATGGCGTGCCCTTGTCGGTGGCGACCGAAGCGGTTGAGCGGATTGCCGCCGAAGTGGGGTTGCCGGAAGGCTATATCGGCACCCATGAGGGCAAGTCCAAGCGGATGCAGGAATCGACGGGCGCGATCAAATTCGCCTTCGTGATGGCGCTGATTGCGCTCTATATGATTCTGGGCAGCCAGTTCAACAGCTTCACCCAGCCATCGGTGATCATGCTGACTGCGCCGCTATCGTTCATTGGCGCATTTGTGGCGCTGTTCATCGCCGGGCAGACCATGACGATGTTCGCGCAGATCGGGCTGATCGCACTGATGGGCATTGTGATGAAAAACGGCATTCTTCTGGTCGATCAGGCGAACCGTTTCCGCGACGAAGGCGCAAGCGCCAAGGAAGCCATGCTGCGCGCCGGCCCGATCCGGCTGCGCCCGGTGCTGATGACTGCCCTGTCGACGATTTTCGGCATGATTCCGGTTGCCTTGTCGGATTCGCAAGGGTCTGAATTCCGCAAGGCGCTTGGTGTGCTGATTTTAGGCGGGTTGAGTTCGTCGACGATACTGACACTCGTGGTCGTGCCGGTCGGCTATACTCTGCTGGCGGATGCGCAGAACGGGGTCAACCGGTTGCTGATATTCCTGAGGTTGCGTAAACCCGCGCA